>ENA-UENT01000140-UENT01000140.1-marine-metagenome-genome-assembly--contig:-NODE-140-length-54458-cov-8.967276_pt1 | contig 54458 bp, 45 predicted proteins | sample MGYA00237879_ERZ529330 | MGnify/ENA primary metagenome ERZ529330 (study PRJEB26372, sample SAMN05368345) | marine metagenome | biome: cultured habitat; feature: ocean water; material: water; isolation... | reverse complement strand
TGGGCAGACCGGGAGGCCGGGCATCCGAAAGGGTGCCCGGCCTTTCTGGTTTTAGGCTAAAGCAGTGATTTCAAAGGTAGTGGACATTGAATAAAAAATAATTTGATTTATCGCAGATAAATAGATCGGATTATGAGTGGGGGTATTGCATAATTGAAATAAATATCCGTTATTTGAACTCACAAACACCTACAGAAAGAAAAAAAGAGCCCAAATAAAAAAGCTCAGTCCCTGTTACACACCCTTTATACAACCTACCTTAACATCTTATTGATATGCACTCCCGGCAGCGGTACATCCGTATGCCATCTTGTAATTTTAGACCCACAGTTTTAGACCCCTTCATAGTTTATTCACTTCTAATGACAGGTGTATAACCTTCAATACTCAGGTATTATAGGAGGTTTTACGAACAGTGCCTTGCCCCTTTGACAGGGAGCATGACTGTCGTATACGTCCTTTTTGACCATAATTCCATTAACACAAATCGTAATTCTATGAACATTATGACCTTGACGAAACCTTTTATGACCCGGACCTTGGGCCTGCTGTTTGCAGCAGTACTGTTTACAGGTTGGTCAGGAAATCTCTTTGGGCAATGCCCGATTCCTGCTAACGTGGATGTGGGGTACGATTGCAACGGAGTCGTGACACTTGACTGGGATGGCTCTGCCGCAGCGAACAGCTACACGGTAGATATTGAAAATGGCAATCAGCCGGTTGTCGACTTTGTGAACATGACAAATACTCAATTGACAATTGCCGCAGGAACGCTATCGGCTGGTACGACCTATAATTATGCAATTACTGCTAACTGTGGTTCGTCTAATGTTGCTTCTGCCACTGGTTCAATTAATGGGGACCTCATCCAAAACAGGCTGCCGGAAATTCAAATCTCTGATGTGGCCAGCCCGGTTTGCGGGGGAGATGATGGCAGTTTCGATGTTGTTGTTAGCGATATGGCTGATGGCGGAGTGTCTGATTGCAATGCAATTTATAATATTGTAGTGCTTGCAAACGGCAGTGAAGCCGATCGCCAAAACAACGTTGCTTCAGGCGAAGTGGTTTCATTCAGCCTCCCGGGCAGTACAGGAGCCGGGACTACTTACAGCGTGACTTTGGAGCTGGTAAATGAAGGAGACTGTACCTTTAACGCAGATTGTGTGGAAAGCCTTTCCACTGAAGTTACACTTGCCGCTTCTGATAATCAAGCACCGGAAATAGAAGTGACCGGATCAGGAGGAGTCTCTGTGAATCCCGGAGCTGCTTTTGCTTACAGCCCACCGGAAGGCGAGTGTGGCGTACAGCTGCTATGGTCTGTACTGCCCTCCGATAATTGCGAAAGCCCTTCCGAACTTAGCTTTGACGTTACCTTGACGAACCCCGATCCGGGAGCAGCACCTACTGTCTCTTTTGAGCAGATAGCTCTGGATGCGGCATATGTACTGAATATTTTTCTTGCTGTAGGTGAAAATACCCTGACCATCACCGCTACTGATGGGAATGGCAACTCAGAAGTATTGGATTACGTTCTGACTGTAAATGACAGCCGTGCTCCTGAAGTTTACGGCCCGGGTGATATGAATGTGGAAATCCCCGCTTGTCAAAATGAAGGTGTACCTGTCAACTGGACAATCGTTGTTGCTGATGATTGCGATACCCAACCTGATCTGCAGCAGACCTCAGGGCTTGCTTCCGGCTCTGTATTTTCTGAAGGCTCTTATAATATCAGCTATACTGCAACCGACTACAGCGGGAATGCGACCGTTTACAGCTTTACTGTGAATGTTACACAGGCTAACAGCCCACAGCCAATCGTTGACATTTCCGGAAACGGACAGTTCCACGTGCCAGCCTGCGAAGCTTCTGAGTTTGTGGTGCTATCGGGTAATATCTACGATTGTGATCTTACAGCGGATGATAACCTCTCAGGTGCTATTACTGTAAGTGGTGCTCCCTTGGCAATCACCTATACTCTTGCTGAAGGTGGGTTTGCATATTTTGAGGCCGCCGGCAATCTTACACCGGGTAATTACTTAATTGACTTCACCTATGGTGGTGTAACCGTAGATCACGCGGTAAGTGTTATACAGGATGCAAATCAGCCGGCTGGAATCACCATGCCCGGTAACCTGACTTTTCTGGAGCCTATTTGCACAGCTGGTGCGAATCTCAGCTTCCAGGTGCAAATCTCAGATGATTGTGATACCGACCTGTCAGGTGCCACCTTTACGCTAAATGGCGCTGCTGCACCAGCGATCGATCCATTGGCTTCTGAGCCGGAAAGTGGCTTATATGTATGGAACCTAAGTGGTATCCCGGCAGGTGTATATACTTTGGTAGCCAGCTATACAGATGGCGCCGGGGATACTTCCGAAGGCATATCAGAGCTCACCGTTACAGATCAGCCAGATAACTCAGCCCCAATCATTGTTTATCCTTCCCAGAATATCAACGTTGTATTGGACCCCTGCGCCCCCTCTACTGCTGAGGTGAGCTTCCAGGTTTCTGCAATAGATAATTGTGAAGGCGCATTGACTCCAAACGTTAGCGTGTCGGGTAGCGCAACCATCGCGCCATCTGCCGGCAACACCTACGTGGTGACCGCACCGGCAAACGCAGGGCCGTTCACCGTTAGCATCTTCGCAGAAGACGGATCAGGCAACAGCCGTTCCGAAAGTTTTGCGATCAGTGTAACCCAGGCTGCTGCACCTTCAACCAACCTGGCGTGTAACGATAATATCAATGTCACCCTCAATGATAACTGCTCCCGGGTCATTACTGCTGATATGGTGCTCGAAGGCAACTTCGGCTGCCTGACAGAAGAAGACTTCAGCATTACTATCGTCAATGACCTCAACCCCTCTAACGGCAATATTGTCGATGGGGACGGCCAGTTTATTTATGATATTTCCGGTCCGGACGTACCCGGATTCGAGAATTGCTGGGGCTATGTTACTGCGGAGGACAAGACTGCTCCGGTTATTAGCTGCCCGGATGATACAGGAGAAGCTATTTTCAGCACTGCTGTTCAGAAGATTCAGGGAGCCCTGACAACCACGGATGCACAACTGGAACTGGCAGACTATTCCTGCTTCCTCGATGCAGCTGGCCCAACGGCCGGATCACATTACTACGATATCATTGAGTTCCAGGTGAGCCAGGACGATATCTACACCATTTACCTGAATACGGAATGGGGCGATGGGTTCACGGCTTTATATCAGGGCAGCTTTAATCCTAATAGTCCCTGCGAAAATATCCTGTACGCTGCTGACGATAACATCCTCGGTAATGTTGGTCCAATCGGCGGTTTATTCGATCCGCAGGTACGGGTGACACTCCCACTTCGGGCCTATGAAACCTACTTGGTGCTGGTTTCCAGCTTCGGTGCAGATGAGACCGGTGCTTACGAACATACCATCTTTAGTGATGGCAATGGTTTGGTCGGTGTTTGGAATTATTCCCAAACTACCCTGCCAGACTGGACCATTCAGTTTGATACGACATTCTCTGCTTTGCCAACAACTACTGAAACACTGACAGCACCGCTGTTCTGTGATGATTTCGATCATATTTATGGAGGTGATGCGGGAAGCGTTGCTCAGCAAACAGCATTCATTCAGGGCACGTACGGTTTTGTCGGCGCACCTTCCGCTACGGATAACTGCGACACAAATGTAGACATAACAGCTACGGATGATTTTGTCGCTAATGGCGATTGTGGAGACGTTGTCATTACCCGGACCTTCGTCGCAAGAGATGACAACGGCCGCACGGACAACTGCCAGCAGCAGATTACCTTCCGTAAACCGACTCTGGATGATGTTAACCTGCCTTCCTTTACCGTTGCGATTGAGTGCGATGAGGACTATCCGACTCTGGCAGACGGAAATCCGAGCCCTGAGCTGACTGGCTATCCGTTCATCTTTACTGCTTTTGGAATTTTTGATATTGCGCCTTCCTATTGCAATATTGGAGCATCATTTGATGATACTCCAGCGATAGACGAGTGCGACGGCCGCTTCAAGTTCCGCCGGGAATGGACTATTTTCGACTGGTGCGACCCGGGCAGCTCGCTCGTAGTCAATCAGCTGATCAAGGTAGGGGACTTCACTGCCCCTCAGATTGAGTGCCCGGCTGGTACACCGTTGGTATACTCTTCCAGCCCATTTGCCTGTACGGCAGCATTCGCAGTGCCTATGCCTGCTAATATTTCAGACAACTGCTCAGGTGTAAGTGTATATACTGAGATCGTGACAGAGGTGGAAGATAGCATCTTTAACCAGTATGGTCTGTTTGCAGGTATCGAGATTGATACGGTCGTTGTACGGACCATTGCACCGGGTGCAAGCCGTTTTGTGGGCAGTATTCCGTTTGGTAGCCACTATTTCCGCTACGTAGCAGAAGATGACTGCGGCAATGCAACAGAATTGTACTGTCCTTTTGAGGTTGTGGATCAAATCGAGCCTATCGCGATTTGTGATGACCAACTAAACGTGAGCATTGGCGGTGGTAATATCGTGCCCGGGCAGCCTGCCGGAGCGCGGATCTTCGCTCATGATGTAGACGAGGGATCCTGGGATAACTGTGGTGATGTGACCATTCAGGTCTTCCGCAATAATTTCAACCCCGTAACAAACACTTGTGGTACGCAGAACAGTGTCGCAGGAGACTACGTTGATTTCTTCTGCTGTGATGTTGGCGTGACCTCTGATGTGACCCTGGTTGTTACCGACCAATACGGTAATCAGAATACCTGCTGGCTGAGCGTGACACCGGAGGACAAGATCAATCCATTCTGTGATGCCCCTGACAACGTAGTGGTAGACTGTGATGATCTTCCTTACGGGTTTGACCCAACCAATGCCGATCAGCTGGAGGACCTCTTCGGCATGGCTACCGGTGCAGACAACTGTGGCATCGCGAGTGTTCAGCAAGTGGCTGCCAATAACAACCTTGATTGTGGCTTTGGCTCCATCACCCGTATTTTCCGGGTGACCGACGTGAACGGCCGCAACAGCACCAATAGCTGTGTACAGGTTATTACGGTCAATGAGGTACACAACTACGAAATCAACTTCCCTAAAGATGCAGAAGCACAGTGCGGTATTGCTGAGCCGGACAGCGTGACCTACAACGAGATTGGCTGCGACCTGCTTGCCATTTCCAGCTCTGATGAAACCTTCTCTGCCTCTGGTAACGAATGCTACAAAATCTTCCGTACCTGGAAGGTGATCAACTGGTGTCAATACGATGGCGAAAGTGCCCCGTACATCGTTGGCAGGGATGAAGACTGCAACGGCACACCTGGCGATAAGAGCATATGGCTGCTGGCTCGCCCGAATGGCAAGATTTACTTCGATCAGGACACTGATGAGTCATCGGACAACAACGTGCCGGGTATCAACTTCTGTGGTACTTCCAATGACTACTACGACTTCGTATACGATGAAACGGGTTTCTACCAGTATACCCAAATCATCAAAGTATACGATGATATCGCACCGGAGATTTCCTTCAATGCCGCTTCTCCATTCTGTTCGCTGGATAATGTGGATTGCGATGCAACAGTTGTCTTCCCATTCACGGTTGATGAGGATTGCACGCCGAACGACCTCGATGTTGATGTCTTCCTGAATGCTTTCAACAACGGTACACTTACACCGCTCAACGGTGCCCTGTCTGGTGCTTATCCGAACTTCACGATTACAGGGGCTTTCCCAATCGGCGCGCACTCCTTTGAAGTACGCGTGAAAGATGGGTGCGGCAATTCTGATCAGGCAGTGCTGCCGTTCAGTGTGATCGACTGCAAGGCGCCGGCACCTATTTGCATCAACGGTCTTGCCATTGAGCTGATGCCGGTAGACGAGGATGGCGACAACCTGCCTGATCCAGGCGCAGGCATGGCGGAAATCTGGGCGAGCGATTTCATAGCTTCTCCGATTTCAGACTGTTCAGAGCCCATCAAGTACTCTATCAACCGCGTTGGTGAGCCAAATGACCCGGATCAGACCGGCTTGATCCTGACTTGTGACGATGAGGGTACCCTTGTTGTGGAAATCTGGGCATACGATGCTGCCGGTAACGGTGACTTCTGTGAGACTTACATCCTGGTACAGGATAATATGGGGCTCTGCGGTGATGCCTCACCAATGGCAGCAGGTGCAATCAGCACCGCGCAGGATGAAGCAGTGGAAGATGTTATGGTCAATCTGTCCGGACAAATGTCTGATATGATGATGACTCAGGCAGATGGTCAGTACAGCTTCACCGGACTGCAGCCCGGGCTGGACTATACCGTTACGCCACAGCGCGATGGTGATGACCTCAACGGGGTGTCCACCTATGACCTGGTGCTCATTAGCAAGCACATTCTGGGCGTGGACCCACTGGATTCGCCCTATCAGCTGATTGCAGCTGACGTCAACCGTTCCGGTACGGTAACTACGCTGGACCTGATTCAGCTCCGTAAGCTGATTCTGTCCATTACCACGTCGTTCACTGATAATACGAGCTGGCGTTTCGTGGAAGCAAGCTACAACTTCCCGAACCCTGCTAACCCATGGGCAGCGCAATTCCCTGAAGTGATCAACTTCAATGACCTGCCTTTAGGAGGCATCAGCAATGCCAACTTTGTTGCAGTGAAGATTGGTGATGTAAGCGGTGATGCAACGCCTAACAGCTTTGCAGCTATTGACGAGCGCAGCTACGAAGGCCTCTTCGCACTGCAAACAGACGAGCAGGAGCTGAAAGCAGGCAATGAATACCGCGTAACCTTTACTGCCGCCGATCTGCAGGCAATTGAAGGCTATCAGGCTACGCTGACGCTGAGCAGTGAAGTAGCATTGGTCGACATCGTAAGCGGTGTGGCCACAGAAGACCACTTTGGTCTGGTATACGCTGGCGAGGGTATGATCACCACAAGCTGGAACTGGGCGTCTAAAGCGACAGCAGAAGCCCTGGCAGGCACGGAACTGTTCACACTGGTACTGCGTGCAGAAAGCAATGTGATGCTGAGCGAAGTGCTGGGCGTTAGTTCAGCCGTTACCAAAGCGGAAGCTTATGGCAAAGACGGAACCTTCCGGGACGTAGCCATCGAGTTTAGCGGTACTGCCGCAGCGGTTGCTGGTTTTGAGCTTTATCAGAATCAGCCCAACCCCTTCAAGGGAGAAACTGTAATTGGTTTCAACCTTCCGGAAGCGGCTCAGGCGACAGTGACGATCAGCGATGTCACCGGAAAAGTCCTGAAGCTCTACCGCCTCGAAGGTACAAAGGGCTATAACCAACTGACTGTACGTTCGGCTGATCTGGCAGCAGCTGGTATGGTCTCCTATACTGTTGCAGCAGGCAGCTATACAGCGACTAAGAAGATGGTCATTGTAGAATAACAGCAAACAGGCATAACGTACCTGTTTAATCGACCAAGCGGGCATCTGGCAATAATAAGCCGGGTGCCCGCTTTTTTATTAACCGGGCCCTTTGAAAAATTTAGTACATTAGAGATTCGTTACAGGAATCAGCACTTACAACTTTTGAATCCCTATGAAGCAGTACCTTCTCATTGCCATCAGCTCCCTGCTTAGTGCAGTGCTGGCCATTCTGGCCTACAGATACATTGACCCTCCTAAAGAAGTCATTATCCGGGAGACCGTTGCTGCCCGCTATACCAATTTCGATCAGATGGATGTGAGCAAGCAGCGTTTGTTCCTTTCTGCTTCGCCTACAGACTTCTCAAGTGCGGCAGAGGCGGTGATCCCGGCTGTGGTCAATATCAAAACGATACAGGGCGGAGGAGGATTCGACCTTTGGGGAAGTGCTTCTGTAGGCTCTGCTTCCGGCTCTGGTGTGATCATTTCCGATGATGGCTATATTGTTACCAACAACCATGTTATTGAGGATAGCGATGAAATCGAAGTGACCCTCAACGATAAACGCGAGTACCGTGCCGAACTGATCGGTACGGACCCTTCCACCGATCTAGCCCTAATCAAGGTCAATGCAAAGGACCTCCCTTCGCTCGAATTTGGCAATTCGGATTCCCTGAGGGTAGGGGAGTGGGTGCTGGCCATTGGTAACCCTTTCAACCTCGAATCTACAGTGACTTCCGGTATTGTGAGCGCCAAGGGGCGTAGTATTGACATTTTGGAAGGGCAGGACCGGATTGAGTCCTTTATCCAAACCGATGCTGCCGTCAATCCGGGCAATAGCGGCGGTGCCCTGGTGAACACCAACGGCGAACTGATTGGCATCAACACGGCTATTATCACCCGCTCCGGCCGGTATGAGGGGTATTCCTTTGCTGTACCCATCAATTTGGTACGCAAGGTAGTACGCGACCTTCGGGACTACGGCGTGGTGCAGCGGGGCATCCTTGGTGTGTTTATTGACGAAATGACCAACGAGATGGCTAAACGCCTCAATCTTGATGCGGTGGAAGGCGTGTACATCAACCGCGTGACGCCCGATAGTGGCGCAGACGATGCGGGGCTGACAAAGGGAGATGTCATTATTGGCATTAACGGTGTAAAAACCAAAACCCTGCCCGAAATGCAGGAGCAGCTGGGGCGCTATCGCCCGGGCAACGCCATAAAAATTGAGATCATTCGTGACGGCAACCGGCAGGATGTAGAAGTCATTCTCAAGAATAAGAGTAACAGCACTGCGTTGGTGACCGCCAAAAATGAAGACATTTTACTCGACCTGGGCTTCGAACTCCGGGAGCTGACCCGGGAAGAACAGCGCCGCCTCGATGTAGACGGCGTGAAGGTGATCAGCATCTACCGGGGCAGCCGGGTGGAACGCACTAATATGGACCCCGGCTTCGTCATTACTAAGATAGACAACCGCCCGGTAGACGAGGTGGAAGACCTGGTCAACTACCTGGAGCGCGCTTCCGGCAAAATCATGCTGGAAGGCATCTACGAAGGCTACTCCGGGGAATACTACTACGCCTTTCCACTGGATTGATAAGAAAAACCACTAACCAAATATGGCCAAAATCGACATTGAGAAAAGCAAAAACGAAGACGCAATGAAACTGCTGCTCTCCCGTATGCAGCACCGCCTGGAAAAAATCTACAAAGGCGGCGGAGAGCGAAAAATTGAGAAGCTGCACAAGAAAGGCAAAATGACCGCCCGGGAACGTATTGAGCGGCTCATCGACAAAGACCGCGACTTTCTGGAAATCGGCGCTTTCGCCGGATACGAGATGTACAAGGAACACGGCGGTTGCCCGGCGGGCGGGGTGGTCGTGGGCATAGGCTATGTGAGCGGGCGGCAATGCGTGATTGTCGCTAATGATGCCACGGTTAAAGCTGGTGCCTGGTTTCCGATTACCGGCAAGAAAAACCTGCGAGCTCAGGAAATCGCCATGGAGAACCGCCTGCCGATTATTTATCTGGTAGACAGCGCCGGGGTATACCTGCCAATGCAGGACGAGATTTTCCCGGACAAGGAACACTTCGGGCGTATCTTTCGCAATAACGCGCGCATGTCCAGCATGGGCATTCCGCAAATAGCGGCAATCATGGGTAGCTGCGTGGCAGGTGGGGCTTATCTGCCTATTATGTCCGACGAGGCACTTATCGTGGAAGGTACAGGGTCCATCTTTTTGGCAGGGCCTTACCTCGTCAAAGCGGCTATTGGTGAAGAGGTCGATCAGGAAACCCTGGGCGGAGCAACCACCCAAAGCGAAATTTCCGGCGTAACTGACTACAAAATGCCAGATGACGAAACTTGCCTGGAAACCATCCGCGACCTGGTAGACAAAATCGGGCACTTCCCCAAGGCGGGCTTCGACCGGGCAGAACCTCAACCGCCCAAAGCTGACCCGGAAGAAATTTACAGTTTGTTCCCGGAAGGCAACGCCAAGCCCTACAAAACCACAGAAATCCTCAAGCGCCTGGTCGACGATTCCAAGCTGACATACTACAAAAACGGCTATGGGAAGACCATCATCTGCGCCTACGCCCGCATTGACGGCTGGTCAGTTGGTATTGTGGCGAACAACCGGGAAGTGGTCAAAAACAAGAAAGGGGAGATGCAATTTGGAGGGGTTATCTATTCTGACTCTGCCGATAAGGCCGCCCGTTTCATCATGAACTGCAATCAGAAAAAGATACCGCTTGTCTTCCTGCACGATGTGACTGGCTTTATGGTAGGCACACGGTCGGAGCACGGCGGCATCATTAAGGATGGCGCCAAGATGGTCAATGCCGTTTCCAATTCTACTGTACCAAAGTTCAGTATCGTCATGGGCAATTCCTATGGTGCCGGTAATTACGCGATGTGCGGCAAAGCCTATGATCCGCGCCTCATCGTAGCCTGGCCCAGTGCCAAGATTGCCGTGATGGGGGGCTCTCAGGCGGCCAAGGTGCTCATGCAAATACAAGTGGCCTCTATGAAGGCAAAGGGCGAAGCGCCCAGCACACAGGAGCAGGAGGAATTGCTCAACCGCATACAGGCGAGCTACGACGAACAGACTACGCCCTACTACGCGGCTGCCCGGCTGTGGGTGGATGCCATTATTGACCCGCTGGAAACCCGAAAGGTGATTTCCATGGGTATTGAGGCAGCGAGTAATGCGGAAGTGGATCGCTTCAACCCCGGTGTGCTGCAAACCTAAGGTGGCCGATCAGCTGGTCCGCCAAACCAAAACCTGCTTTGAATGTTCTTAGCCTAAAACGAACAAAGCACAAAATGGAGCGCGAGAATCGGTTAAAACTGTGGCTGAAAAGATTAGGTGTAGCCGGCTTTTTATTCTTCCTGATCAAGGGGCTGGTATGGATTGCTATTTTCGTGGGGCTGGGCAAGTGTGCCATGTAGCAAAATGCTTATCTTCGTGCATCTGCTCTTTGCCCTAAATCAATAGATGATGCAACGTTTTACGCTCTTATTTCTGGCTTTCCTTGGTCATTGCGCTTTCCTTACTGCCCAGGAGATCATTCATTTGGAGAATCCGTCTTTTGAAGACTTTCCAAGGCATAGTCATGTCCCTATACATTGGAATAATGAGGGCTTTAAAGGGGAGTCTCCTGCGGATACACAACCCAATGGTTCTTTTGGAGTCACGGCGCCGGCAACAGATGGGCAGACCTATTTAGGAATGGTCGTTCGTGATAATGAAACATGGGAGTGCGTTGGTCAGCGATTGGAACATCCGCTACGTGCATACACCTGTTATCTATGGTCCGTTGCGCTCATGCGGTCGCCGGAATACATAAGTATTAGCCGGATTACCAAACTAAAAGCGAATTTTAACAAACCCTGCGTACTCCGGGTTTGGGGCGGTAAAACCAAAGGCAAAGGGATGGAACTGCTCAATGAAACGGAACCTGTAGACCACGAAGCATGGGAAGAGTATAAATTGCTGCTGGAACCCTCTGATACCTACGATTACATTTATTTGGAAGCGTACTACTACTACGGAGGTGATGAGATTTCTCCTTACAACGGTAACCTAATGGTCGACCACTGCTCCCCAATTGTGCCCTGTGACATAGCCGATCCGGAAGATGATTTGTACCAATACGAAAAGTAGTGCGAGGTATTATAAAAAATTGTATTTTGAGTGTACACCCAAATCACACTTTGACCACTGCTGCTTATGAGATACCTCTACCTGCTTTTCTTTTGTTGGCCTTTATGGCTTACTGCCCAAACTAACGGGGCAACCGGGCCGCCTTCCCACCGTCATGGCGCGAAAATACCAAGCCAACGCTACAGTCCACCCTCCGGGGCATCCGGGTTGGAACCCGTAAGCACATTATCAGGATCCTTTAACAGAGCGTCTGCAGATAATTCAGAAGTATCAGCCAGTACCAAACTGGAAGATGTGGTGCGAAAACTGGGACCGGACCTTATCACGCCCCGGCTGACCATAGATGCTAACCTGCTGGATCATTTGTTAAGCCTTCTGGAAACGGAGCAGGACCTGCGGCTGATCCTGGCAGTAGACCACAGTGCCCTGAGTGTGAGGTATGCTTTGGTACATCGACTGCTGGAGGAGCTGGAAGCCTATCCGTCCGTGAAATCCCGGGTAGATATAGAAATGTACGCCCCAATTAGTGACTTCCATACGACCTGGCTTTACCGGCGTGGGCTCGGCCACCTGATGATTCGGCTGGAGCACCTTCCGAGGTAAGATTGCTCAAAAGTTCCTACCTTTCCGGTGCAGGCTGGCGTCAATTGCATTGGCGTTAGCCATTGAAAAACCAGAACGAACAGCCAATATGCGATTGATTGCAAAAACACTTGCCGGTTTGGAGCCGGTCCTTGCTCAGGAATTGGAAGAACTGGGTGCACAGGCAGTAGAGCCCCTCAATCGTGCTGTCGCCTTCGAAGGCGATAAAGCACTCATGTACCGGGCAAACCTGGAGCTGCGTACCGCCCTGCGTATTTTACTGCCCGTACACCAAGGCAAAGTCAGAACAGAAGATGAATTGTACCGCCTGGTGCGTAAGGTAGACTGGAGCCGGTATATGAAGGTCAATGACACCCTGGCTGTAGACGGAGTCACCAACTCCAGGCTCTTTACCCATTCTAAATATGTCGCCCTAAAGACTAAGGACGCCATTGTCGATCAGTTTCGTGAAGCGACCGGGCGCCGCCCCAATGTCAATGTTTATGCGCCCCGGCTTAGGGTCAATGTGCACATTTTCAACGATGAATGTACCATAGCGCTGGACAGTTCTGATGATTCCCTGCACAAACGAGGTTATCGCCTGTCTTCAGTAGAGGCGCCAATAAATGAGGTGCTGGCAGCAGGCATGGTGCTGCTCTCAGGCTGGAAGGCGGACCGTCCATTGCTGGACCCCATGTGCGGTTCGGGCACGTTGGTTATTGAAGCCGGGCTGATTGCCACACAGCGGGCTCCGCAGCTCAACCGGGAGCACTTTGGTTTCAAACGCTGGCCTGACTTTGATGAAGCCCTGTGGGCGCAAATCCTGGAAGAGGCTAAACAGCGTGTCCGCAAATCGCCGGTGCCTATTTTGGGTTCTGATAAAGACTTCAAAGCAATGCGGCTTACTGAGCAAAATGCAATGGCTGCCGGTCTGGAAGACACCATCACTGTACAGCGGAAGAAATTTGAAAAACTGGAGCCGGAAGTGGAAGCAGGAATGATTTTAATGAACCCGCCCTACGATGAGCGCTTGTCAGAAGATGATATTGGTGCCTTTTACGAGATGATCGGCGATCAGCTCAAACAGCGCTTTACGGGTTTTGATGCCTGGATTATATCTTCCAGTATAGATGGATTTAAGCGGTTGGGCCTAAAGTCTACCCAGAAAATACCTCTGTTTAATGGAGCTTTGGAATGCCGGTTTGTAAAATATGAATTGTATGCCGGGACACGAAATTAGGAGGAAGCAGGTAGGGATTATATGGAAATTTTGTTCTATATTTACTTTGTCAGTAGCTTTGAGTACCTGTCCGGCTACTGCTCAGAACCTCAGTTTAAAGGCACAAAGCAGTCCTATGGGGCTACAGCTTACGGCTGAAGAAGGGGATATTATTGCATTTGGCTATGCGATCCTCCCCCTAAGTTATTGGTTGGCTACACCACTATCTTTGCCTGCTAAAAAAAAGCTGCCGTACCAACAATCGATTATTAGAACAGATCCTGCACATGCATATAAACACCTGGGGGTGATTTGCAAGTGGGAGTACCGCTTAGAGCAGGTTGTTCAGTTTCCAGTAAAGTTTAGATTGGGAGAATATCACTATGTGCAGAAGCTGGAAGGCAAAAGCCTGCACAATGATTTCCGCCCTTAGAATAGAGTCTATCCAAAGCCCAGCACAAAAATGAACCAAGCTCATCAATCGAGGTTTCTGAGTGAACAAGCTAAACGTTCCCGTTGGTATGGTTTGGTAACAGCTGTACTGGCATTCATGATTCTCCCTTTTTTTTATTACACAGACCGGACCGAACTGGGCTTGGAAGGTACCCTCCTTTGGCGCGGTATCGGTGCAGCAGCCGCAGTTTTTTTCCTCATTAGCCTGGTCTTCAAGCCTTCTCCCCGTCAAATAAATACTTTTCACGGTATCACGTTAACGGCTTACCTTATAATGATGCTGGGCATCTCGGGTTTGGTATTTACCAGCTCCATGTACGGGGTGACAGAATACTTTGCCGTGACAACGGGGACACTAACGATGTTAGCCATTAATACCCTGGTAGCTCAGGGGGCACGCCCTATTGTGATGTGGGCTACCGGCATTTTAACAGTGGTGTTTATCATTGGTATTTTTATGGGTGAAATCAAAAGTATGGGATGGGCTGCTTCCATCTTGATACTGGCGGTATTCTCTATTTTTGTACTCCGTGGCCAGCACCGGCAGGAAAAAGAGAAAGCTACCTACTTGTATACCCTTGAAGAAAAAGAAGCCCGTATTGCCAGGCAGCGGGAAGAGCTGGAAGACGTTAACGCCAACCTGGTCGGCTTTAATTTTGCAATCACCCACGACCTGAAGGGCGCGCTCCGCCGTGCACAGTCATTTACGCAGTTGGTGGAGCGGAGGTTGCCCCTCCGGGAAAAGGAAGAAGTAGCCGACTTATTTGGAATGATTAAGCAAAATCATGACAAGATCCAGGAGATTATTGAGGGGCTTACACTACTGAATAAAATAGGTAAGTCAGACCTTGAGCGGAAAATAGTTGATTTAGATGAAATGTCTGATAAGGTTTGGAAAGAGCTTGGAGAAGATATTATCACCGACCGGAAAGTTGAATTCCAAAAAGGCCTATTGGGGAAGGTGGCTGGCGACGAGGGGCTGGTGTGGCATGTTTTCCATAACTTACTTTCCAATGCGGTGAAGTACTCCGAAAAAACGGAGCTTGCTAAAATTGAAGTGGGGGCTTTTCAGGATCGGGGCGAAAAAATTATATACATCAAAGATAACGGCGCGGGGTTTCCTCAGCAGTTCGCCAGTGAACTTGGGCGGCCTTTCAAACGGTTGCATTCTGCTCATGAGTTTGAAGGTACGGGTATCGGACTGGCCATTGTAAAGCAAGTGGTAGAACTGCACGGCGGCCGCTTTTGGGGCGAAGGGCAGGAAGGAAAAGGCGCTACTTTCTACTTTTCTTTTCCAAAAAATGCTCAGGGCGGCACTGCTTACGACAGTTGAAACAAGTCCTGAATACCTGGAGTACGGGGCACCGTGAACCCTTCTCCAAAATCAAATCCCGCAGGGCGGCCGTAAGTAGCGGCCTTGGCTTTCAGGAAATCCATAAAGCTTTTGGAGGAAATTGGGGAACTTAGTTCCTGTTCGTATTCTTTAGCATCAGGAACATAAAACTGCGAGCGGAATGCCTTTACCAAATCCAGCTTTCGCTCCATATACTCAGAAATATCTACTACAAAATCTGGTTTTAAGTTAAAATCCTGTATGTAGTGGTATACTGCCTTCGGCCGCCACCGTTCGTGCGGGTTGCCCTCTGCGTCATAGGTCGGTATTTTCACCAGGCCTGAGTAGAAGCATGCATCAGCGGTAAGCTTTGCTGCCCGGCCATGATCGGGGTGCCGGTCGTCTACCGCATTACAGAGGACTATTTCCGGCTGATGTTCCCGGATGATGGCGATGATTTTTTTTATGTTTTCCGGGTTATAGGCAAAGAACCCGTCTTCCATTTCCAGGTTTTTTCTAAACGAGGCGCCCAGCAATTCCGCCGCATCTGCCGCTTCCTGATCTCTGATTTCAGCAGTGCCCCGGGTGCCCAGTTCCCCACGTGTGAGGTCGAGCAGGCCCACTGTTTTACCCTGATCCATATGCCGCAGCAGGGTGCCGCTACAGCTCAGTTCTACATCATCAGGGTGTACGCCGATGGCTAGTATATCTACTTTCATGAGGAAGGGGCAAAAGTGCATTTTGATTTAATGAAAATACAGTAACAGGACGGGGAACACCGTATTGCTGCCCAGAGTTCAGGATGCAATCAGGCAAATTTAATCAGCTTAGGTTGCTCTGCAACTTGTTTGGCGATCGGAAAGTCCTGCCGGTAGACATTACCGAGCTGATCAAGGTAGGTAAGCTCTACGATAAAATCTTTATTGATCTTTTTCTGGCCGGTAGCTTCCAGCAGGATGCGATAGGAGTCACCAGTGTTGATTTCATGCCCGGCGATGTTATTCTTGACCTGTATGTGCCCCTTTCCTTTAATGGACAGCATGCTCAGCCGGGCAAGCTGCCCGTGGTTATGCACCTTGAAGTAAGCATCTCTGCCCATTGGCGAGAGCTGGAACGCGCTGATGGTCAGGTTGGGCGCTATGGCCTTGGCTTTACGCTTCCTGCGCCGCCGGCCGCCGGACAGGGAGATCAGCAGAATGAAGATGATAAGCCCACCTCCTCCGATACCCCATTCCATAGGTCCGGTAGAAGCCAGGTAGTCCGTAGCTGTTTCCAGCCATTGTTCCAGGTTGATGTCTTCCATAATGATGTTCCAAATTACGTAAGGGCGTAATTAACTGTATAACGCGAAGGTAGCTTAAAGTTACAAAATACGCGGGCATGGACCAGACAACTAAATAGGAGGGGGGCTGTTTTTCACAAAAGAAGACCAATACAATTGATATGTTCACAGGAATAATCGAAGCCTCAGGAGAAGTACGGGAAATTAAGCAGGAAGGTACAAACGTACATTTTACCATTGCCAGCCCGATCTCTGGTGCCCTAAAGGTTGATCAGAGTGTAGCGCACAATGGCACCTGCCTTACAGTGGTAAAGTTGGACGAAGGCACCCACACCGTCACTGCAATCGAAGAAACCCTGAAGCGGACCAACCTTGGCGACTGGTCTGTAGGCAGCCTGGTCAATCTGGAGCGGGCAATGAAAGCAGATGCCCGCCTCGATGGCCACATGGTGCAGGGGCACGTGGATGCCACGGCTGTTTGTACGGAAGTGGAAACCCGGGACGGCAGTTGGTACTATCGCTTCAAGTATCAGCCCACGGAAGAGCACCTGCTGGTAGATAAAGGTTCCATCTGCATTAACGGCGTGAGCCTTACGGTGGTGGAGCCGGTGGGGGACCGTTTTTCGGTAGCCATCATTCCTTACACCTATGAACACACCAATTTCAAGGACCTGGAGGCAGGAGACCGTGTTAACCTGGAATTTGACATCATCGGGAAGTACATAGCCCGCTATGCCCATCTGTACGCTCAAAAAGTCTAAAAACCCGCCGGGCTACCAACATTCCGGAATGGTGAATGTTAATCGCCCGACAACAAAGAATTCAATATGCGTATTGGAATTATCGGTGCAGGTATTGCCGGACTGGCCAGTGCAGTGCGGATGGCTGTGCAGGGGCATGAAGTAGAGGTCTTCGAGGCCAACGACTATCCCGGAGGCAAGCTGTCGCAGTTTGACCTGCAGGGCTACCGCTTTGATGCAGGGCCTTCACTCTTCACTATGCCACAGTACGTGGACGATCTCTTCCGGCTGGCAGGTGAAGACCCTCTGGAGCATTTCCAATATGACCGGCTGGATACCGTTTGCCACTATTTTTGGGAAGACGGCACCCGCCTGAATGCTTACGCTGACCCCACTGCATTTGGCAAAGAGGTGGAAGATAAGCTTGGCGTGCCGGCGGATCGGGTACATACTGCATTATCTGACAGTGCTTACAAATACGAGCTTACCGGGCGTATCTTCCTTGAAAAATCACTTCACCGGCTGTCTACCTGGACCAATGCCAAAGTGCTTAAGGCTATGCTGAAGATCCCCGGCCTGGACTTGTTTACAAGCATGAACCGGGTGAACGAGCGCTTGCTGCAGGAACCTAAACTGGTGCAGCTATTCAACCGTTTTGCCACCTACAACGGCTCCAACCCCTACAAAGCGCCCGGGCTGCTAAGTATCATTCCGCACTTTGAGCATAAGATAGGGGCCTATTTCCCAAGGGGAGGGATGAATGCCATTACGCAGGCCATTTACGACCTGGCAGTCCGCAAAGGCGTGACCTTTCATATGGGGCAACCGGTTGACCGTATCCTGGTGGAAAATGGACGGGCGGTAGGGCTGCAGGTGGGCGAAGCACAGCACCACTACGACCGCATAATTAGTAATATGGACGTCTTCTTCACGTATAAGAAGTTACTCCCGGATGCCAGGCATCCACAGCTTACGCTAAAGCAACAAAAGTCGACCTCCGCCCTGATTTTTTACTGGGGCATTCGGCATAGCTTTGAGGAGCTTGGGCTGCATAATATTTTCTTCAGCGAAGATTATAAGCGCGAGTTTGCCCTGCTGGAAGCCGGAGAAGTGTATGAAGATCCGACGGTCTACGTTAATATTTCCAGCAAATGCGAGCCGGGTGATGCCCCCGAAGGCCACGAGAACTGGTTCACAATGATCAATGTGCCTTACGATAGTGGGCAGGACTGGGATGCTATTATTGACCGGGCCCGGGAGCAGGTTATCCAAAAAGTAGGCCGTATACTGGGCGTGGACCTGAAATCCCTGATCGTTTGTGAGGATATTCTGGACCCCAGGAGCATTGAGTCTAAGACCCGTTCCCATCTCGGGGCCCTTTATGGTACGAGTTCCAATAACCGTATGGCTGCCTTTATGCGGCACGCCAACTTTTCCAACCGGATCAGGAATCTGTACTTTTGCGGAGGCAGCGTGCACCCTGGCGGCGGTATTCCGCTCTGCCTGCTTTCTGCCAAAATTGTGGAGGATGTAATGGAAGCTGCCTGAGCAGCATTTGAAAATTGAAGATTCAATCAATGACAAGTAAATCTCTGGAAGCCCCTAACTGGAAGTTTTTGGGCCTGCAATCGGCAGATTTGTCGATTGCGGTGCTGTCGGTTTTATACCTGGTCGGTATTGTGGGCATTTTACTGCCCATTCATCCGGACTTTATCCTGCTCACGCCCCTCAATCTGTTGGTTTCGGTAGGCCTGGTGCTTTGGTATCACGGTGAGTGGCAACGGAAGACGGTTTTGTACCTGCTGATTGCCTATCTGGCAGGCTTTGGGGCAGAGTTGTTTGGTGTTCAGACCGGGCTGTTATTCGGGGATTATGCCTACGGCCGTGTGCTCGGGCCTAAGATTTGGGGTACACCACTTATGATTGGCGTAAACTGGCTCATGCTTGGCTACTGCGCAGGCATTCTGAGCAATACACTGCTTGGACAGCGCAGCTTCTGGCTTCGGGGTACCCTTGCCGCATTAATGATGGTGGGGCTGGATGTAATGATAGAACCGGTAGCGATGGCCTACGGGTTCTGGTCCTGGGAGGGCGATGTGGTACCCTTGCAAAATTACCTCGGCTGGCTGGCGGTAGCCTTGCCCCTGGAAGTCCTCTTTGCTTACTGGCACCCCGGGCGGCGCAACAAAGTGGCAGTGGCGTTGTTTTGCCTACAAATCATCTTTTTTGCAGCCCTGCTGATTTTTTAAACTTCAATCGTTAGGACACAAATGAATGTAATCCTTTATTCACTGATCACCCTGGCAGCCGTAATTGGTATGGAGTTTATGGCCTGGTTTGCGCATAAGTACATTATGCACGGCTTTCTGTGGAACTGGCATGAGGACCACCATAAGCCCCACCACGAGAAGGACGGCTTTTTTGAAAAGAACGACCTGTTCTTCCTGGTCTTTGCCATTCCAAGCGCGATTTCCTATATCGTAGGCCTGGCCGTGCCGGGTTATTTCTGGCTGTTGTTTGTTGGCATCGGGATATCTATTTATGGTATGATTTACTTCCTGATTCACGATGTATACATTCATCAGCGTTTCAAGTGGTTCCGGCAGCTCGACAGCAAGTACTCCCGTGCCATCCTGCGGGCGCATGGTGCCCACCACGCTAAGCGTGAAAAGGAAGATGGAGAGTCTTTTGGGTTACTAATCGTCAACCCAAAGTACTTCCGTAAGCGCAGTGAGTGGGCAAAAGAAGAGGCCAAAGCAGGTTAAACCCATCATCAGGATTAGCATCTATGCCGCAGTATTGGTATTTTTGGAAGATAAGACCTCAAAACTGTGGAAAATAAATACTTAGCCAAGGTTAATCAATCGCTCAGTGAGCCCGTCCCGGAGCATACCAACATGGATGACAGCCTCCGGGCTATTCTCAAAGTAGTCCGCCCCCTAAGCGAAGACCTGAGGGAAGAGAAGTTCTACCTGAATAAGCCCTGGCTGGAATTCAGGGATGATGAAAACTTCCACGATGCCATCCTTCACTTTTTTAATGAAGAGAACGAGTACCTGAGGTCGACCAATGGTGACGTGGAAGTCGGGGAGTGGCGTTACCTGAGCAGTTCCAATAAGCTTATGGTTAGTTTAGATGAAGAAGAACCCTCAGAACTGTACGACCTCGCTTTCCTGGATCCGGAATTTTTTATCCTGTCCAAGCATGGAGACAATAAAAAGCTGGGCCGCCCCGAGTACCTGGTCATGCTGCACGAGCGTGTGGGCAGTAGGCTTGTTTGGCGGGAAGCCCTCGAAAAGCTGTTCAATAAGTACCGCAACAACAATAGCTTTCTGATCACCGTCACCCTCATCGTCCTGGCTTTAATTGCGCTTGTGGTACTGTTGTCCTATTAGCACGCTGCAGGGTAGGGTGCCTGGTAGATGGGGGCGCTTGGTGCAGGTTATTGTCCGGACTACACTACCCCCTGCCATATCGTTTAGATAAAAAGAAAAAGCGCCCACTGCACGATTTTCGCGAAGTGGGCACTTTGCTTTGGTGGTATGCACAGGACTGCGTAGGGTTTAGAGCGTGTTGGGATTTTACACTTCGGGCTGCTCTTGCCAAATTTTGTCCTGCTCTTCGTTGTTCTTCGGTCATGTAGCTAAGGCTATGTTCCCTCATCACGCCTTAATCAGAACAAAATTTGGCTGCGTTCGCTCCAAAAGCAAAGTCCCAACACGCTCTTAACCCTGCAGTGCCTTTTTCATAGTCTCGCCGATGGTTGCAGGAGATTTCACGACGTGCAGGCCACATTCTTCCATGATTTTCATCTTGGCTTCTGCGGTATCTTCTGCACCGCCGATGATCGCACCAGCATGGCCCATTGTACGGCCCTTGGGAGCTGTCTGACCGGCAATAAAACCAACTACAGGCTTAGTGCCGTGCTCTTTGATGTAGCGCGCAGCTTCAGCTTCCATGCCACCGCCAATTTCACCAATCATGATGATGCCATCTGTGTCAGGGTCATTCATCAGCAATTCGACAGCTTCCTTAGTAGTGGTACCTACGATGGGGTCGCCACCGATACCGATGCAGGTAGATTGGCCCATTCCGGCTTTGGTCACCTGATCAACGGCTTCGTACGTCAGAGTGCCGGAGCGGGAAACGATACCAATGCGCCCCGGGTTGTGGATAAAGCCAGGCATAATACCGCATTTCGCTTCGCCCGGTGTGATGATACCCGGACAGTTAGGTCCGATAAGGCGGCAGTCGCGATCCTTAATATAGGCCTTGACCTTAACCATATCCTGTACCGGAATACCTTCCGTAATACAGATAATGACCTTAATGCCGGCATCAGCTGCTTCCATGATCGCATCACCCGCAAAGGCAGGGGGTACAAAAATAACGGAAGTGTCTGCACCTGCATCCTTAACAGCATCGGCAACAGTATTGAAAACCGGCTTTCCTAGGTGCTCCTGACCACCTTTTCCCGGCGTTACGCCTCCTACGACGTTGGTGCCATACTCGATCATCTGCCCGGCATGGAACGAGCCTTCCTTCCCGGTGAAGCCCTGCACAATGATTTTAGAATCCTTATTGACAAGAACTGACATAACTATGGTTTTATCGATTGTTGTTGATCTTAATCTTCAATTTCTTCAATGATGAATACATCTTCGCCCTGCTTTTTCATGTAGTACTGCTCGCGGGCAAACTTTTCTTTATTGACTTCCAAATCCAGGCGTTCCTGTTTGGCTTCCTCTATTTTCTCTTCGTACATCGCTTTGTCGCGGTGCATCTTATTAACGGTGCGCTGCAACTTTATTTGAGTCAGCACGCCATGATTGTCAAAGAAGACCATCCAGCCCAGGAACAGCGCCAGCGTAACGAAGTATTTGTTCCTCAGGGGCCCGGGCAGTTGCTCCAAAAGTGGCTGTAGCGGATTGCTTATTTTTGCCATGACAATCGGTTTATAAAGTTAGTGGGTCTGACGAACATACGAAGATGAAGGCAGACCCACTAATTATCTCAGAAAAAAGAGGGCTTGACCCGATATGCCGGTTACTTCTTTAAAATAGAAGTGCCCGGGTAGTAAGCCTGATCGCCCAGCTCTTCTTCAATGCGGATAAGCTGATTGTACTTCGCGATCCGGTCCGAGCGGGAAGCCGAGCCGGTCTTGATTTGTCCGGTATTCAGCGCTACGGCCAGGTCAGCAATTGTGGTATCTTCTGTCTCGCCGGAGCGGTGGCTCATCACACTTGTCATAGAGTGGCGGGTCGCCAGGTTTACCGCTTCAACTGTCTCCGTCAGGGAGCCAATCTGATTGACTTTGATCAGGATGGAGTTGGCAGCACTTTCATCAATGCCACGCTGCAGGCGCTCCACGTTGGTCACGAAGAGGTCATCACCCACAAGTTGTGTACGGTCGCCGATAGCTGCGTTTAGCGCTTTCCAGCCTGTCCAGTCGTCTTCATCCAGGCCATCCTCAATAGAGAAGATCGGGTAGTTGTCGACCCACTGCTTCCAGTAGTCTACCATTTCAGAACTGGTCAGCTTATCGCCGGTGGACTGATGGAAGTGGTAGACTTTCTCATCGGCATTGTAGAACTCAGAAGCGGCGGCGTCCATTGCAATGTAGATTTCTTCGCCCGGCTTGTAGCCTGCCTTCTCGATCGCAGTCAGGACCGTTTCAATCGCTTCCTGATTGGACTTGATATTCGGTGCAAAGCCACCCTCGTCACCAACGTTGGTGGAGTAGCCTTTGTCCTTGAGTACATTTTTGAGGTGGTGGAAGATTTCCACGCCCATGCGCAAGCCTTCGGAGAAAGTGCTTGCACCTACCGGCATGATCATGAATTCCTGAAAGTCAATGCTGTTGTCTGCATGCGAGCCACCATTGAGGATGTTCATCATCGGTACCGGAAGGACGTGGGCATTCACACCGCCCAGATAGCGGTAAAGGGGCTGTACGGTTGACTCAGCAGCTGCTTTGGCGCAAGCCAGCGACACGGCCAGAATAGCATTGGCACCGAGCTTACCCTTGTTTTTAGTGCCGTCAATTTCCAGCATCAGCATATCGATGTAACGCTGATCCGTCACGTCAACACCAACGAGCTCTTCCAGGATGACTTCGCGGATGTTTTCCACCGCTTTAGTCACGCCTTTGCCCAGGTAACGGCTTTTGTCGCCATCGCGAAGCTCTACTGCTTCATGTTTACCGGTAGAAGCACCTGAAGGCACCGCCGCACGGCCCAGGAAACCATCTTCTGTAATGACTTCTGCCTCTACAGTCGGATTGCCTCGGGAGTCCAGTATCTGTCGGGCTGCAATATCAAGGATAATACTCATGTTGGTTGGTTTTAATTCTCTATATTCTGTTAAGCACCTAAAAATAGGTGTAGGTTCGCTATCCTGCAGTGTTTACAGGATTAATTTTCCATTAAATTCACGAAATGGTCGAAGAGGTAGCGGGCGTCATGCGGGCCAGGGGAAGCTTCGGGGTGGTACTGTACCGAGAAAGCCTTCTTGCCACGGATGCGCATGCCCTCAATCGTATCGTCGTTAAGGTTGATATGGGTAATTTCCACCTTGTCAGCGTTTGCCTGTAAGGCTTCCGGAGATACACCGAAGCCATGGTTTTGGCTGGTGATTTCACATTTGCCGGTAGCCAGGTTTTTGACCGGGTGGTTAATACCGCGGTGCCCGTGGTGCATCTTGTAGGTCGGGATGTCTACCGCCAGTGCCAGAATCTGATGGCCCAGGCAGATGCCAAACAGCGGTTTGTCTTCTTCCAGTATGGCTTTGGCATTCTGAACCGCATAATCCATCGGTGCGGGGTCGCCAGGGCCGTTGGACATGAAGTAACCATCTGGCCCCCATTCACGGATTTTCTCAAGGGGCGTTTTGGCCGGGAAGATTCTCATGTAGCAGTTGCGCTCTGCAAAGCTGTTGAGTATGTTCTGCTTAATGCCAAAGTCCATCACCGCAACTTTGTACTTCGCGTGCGGGTCTCCAAAGGTGTAAATTTCCTTAGTGCTGACCTTAGAAGCCAGCTCCAGCCCATCCATGGAAGGCACTTCCGCCAGTTTTTGCTCCAGTACTTTCAGGTCGGTGGTTTCCGAGGAGATGATGGCGTTCATGGCTCCCTTGCTGCGAATATGCCGCACGATGGCACGAGTGTCTACGCTGCAAATGCCCACCAGGCCTTCTTCCTCGAAGTAGTCCTGAATGGACTGATCAGCGATTGGGCGGTGGTATTCGTTGGTGTAGTTCTTGCAGATCAGCCCATTGATCTTGATGCTGTAAGACTCTGACTCCGTACGCTTGACGCCGTAATTGCCAATATGGGCATTCGTCATCACCATCAGCTGGCCATAGTAGGAAGGGTCGGTGAAGATCTCCTGATAGCCAGTCATACCAGTATTGAAACAAATTTCTCCGGTGGTGGTGCCAATTTTTCCGGCGGAAAGACCGTGGAAGACGGTCCCATCTTCTAATAATAATACGGCGGGAACTTGCTGAATGTCGCTCATTAACTTGAGGAATTTCGCGCAAAGATAAGGCACCGGGGGCTAAAAGCAAAGCTTGTGCCTTACTCAAACTCCACCAGTGCCCGGAATAGCCGCTCGTTTTCTTCCGGCGTTCCCACGGTGATGCGCAGGCAGCCCTCGCACAGCGTCACCCGGGAGCGGTCCCGCACGATGATTCCCCGGTCTACGAGGTAGTTGTAAATGCCGGTCGGGTCCTCCACTTTTACAAGCAGGAAGTTGGCATCAGAAGGGTAGATACGCTCCACGAAAGGCAGCCCGCCCAGGTATTGCTGCAGCAGGGTACGCTGACCAAGCAGTTGCTTTACTTGTGCTTCCTGTGCTTCCTGTTTGTCTAAAGCCTTTAATGCTGCCTCCTGGGTCAGTTGGTTGATATTGTAAGGGGGCTTCACTTTATTGAAATACCCAATGATCTCTTCAGAGGCAAAAGCCATACCCAGCCGTATGCCTGCCATGCCCCAGGCCTTGGAAAAGGTTTGCAGGACAACAAGATTAGGATATTCCGGCAGGAGGTGGATGGCACTTTCCTGAGCAGAGAAGTCAATATAAGCTTCATCCACGACCACAATGCCCGGGAAGCCTTTTGTGAGTTCCCGGATCAGCCCGGGGCGAATGCTGTTGCCGGTCGGGTTGTTAGGGCTGCAGATGAACAGCAGTTTGGAATGGGCATCTGCTTCAGCCAGTACCGCCTCAACATCCGGCTGAAAACTACCCGGGCGCAGAGGGATTTCCTTCACCGACACATTGGAAATATCAGCAGATACCCGGTACATGCCGTAGGTAGGGGGCAGGGTGATGATGTGGTCGGCCCCGGGCTCACAAAAAATCCGGAGCAGCAGATCAATCGCTTCGTCGCTGCCGTTGCCCAGGAAGATATGCTCCGGGGCAATGCCTTTTAGGGTACTGATGGCCTGTTTGAGCTTCCACTGCAAGGGGTCCGGGTAGCGGTTGTAGCCGGTCTCATACGGGCTTTCGTTGGCATCCAAAAAAACCTCGGCCTTCCCTTTGAACTCCGAACGGGCAGAGGAGTAGGGCGTGAGGCGGCGGATGTTGGGGCGGACTAGGTTTTGTATCATAGGAACTTTTGTTGTATTTTGTATTGTTCTTAAAGAAAAACGAATGACAGTAAAAACTGATCGGCTTCAACTTATTGCTTTGATCGCCTCAACAGAGGACGAGCAACTTATTGCTGAATTGAAAGAAACTGCTGAGCGCCGAAAAGTCTTACAATATTTCAGTGAACCTACTCGCGCTTACATTTCCGTGGAAGAACTCGCTCAGGAACAAAGTTACAACCTGCGAGAGGTGCTTTCCACCAGGGGGGCTTTATATTAGATGGAGAAGAGTATTCTGAATTATTAAGGCTTCTGGAAGAATGATATTATTGTTTGACACGAATCTCATTCTTGATTTTCTCCGGGATGGTGCAATTACTGCAGCTATTGATGAACAGTTCAATTTGAGTGCTGCTTCTGGTATTCTTGCCATTTCAGTGGTGTCAATAGGAGAATTGAATGCTTTGGCATTAAAACGTAATTGGGGGTCCAAACGGGTAGAAAGCATATCCCACGAATTAAATAAGTTTTTAGTCATTCCCATTAATATTAAAGATGTCCTTCGATTGTATGGTGAAATTGATGCATTTAGTCAGGGCAAACTAAAAGGTCAACCTCTCCCTGCCGGTTTGTCATCCCGTAATATGGGTAAAAATGATCTTTGGATTGCTGCATCAGCTGCAGCCACTGGAGCTACCCTACTGACAACAGATAAGGACTTTAAGCACCTGAAAGGAGTTTTCATAAAACATCAATATTACGCACCACAAGATTATCTTTAATGCTTTTCGGCCGTCGCTTGAAGTAGCCGGTCGAGTACCTTAAAGTGAGTAAGCTCCTCTTGTTCTTGTACGGTAAGCCCCTGATCAAGCGACTTTCTTTTCAGGCTTCAAACCGGGTATGATTTACTGTTGATGTCCTTAGCTTTTGAAATGCTTTTCTAGGCATATTCTGTAGTATTTCTGCTAAGGCTCCATGGATCGTGTCAAGATCATTCATGCTTTGTAGGTTTATGCTCACTTGGTTTCACAGCGCGATTACGCTTTCTCCTCCAACCGAACCGCCACCGCCCGGGCATGCGCCATCAGTTCCTCCGCTTCAGCCATGCGTTGTACCGCAGGCCCGAGCCCCTGCAGCCCCTCCCGGCTTAACTCCTGAAAAGTGATCTTTTTGATAAAGCTGTCGAGCGAGACCCCACTGTAGCTGCGGGCGTACCCATCCGTTGGCAGGGTGTGGTTGGTACCGGAAGCGTAATCGCCCACCGATTCCGGGGTGTAGTGTCCCAGAAATACCGAACCGGCGTTCAGGATTTGTTCGCCCATCTCTCCGGCATCCGCCACGGAAAGGATAAGGTGTTCGGGGGCATACGCATTGATGAGTTCCACCGCTGCTGCCCGGTCTTCGAGTACTACGGTTACACTGTGGCTTAGTGCTTCTTTGGCTATGTCCCGCCTGGGCAATGTGGCGAGCTGGGCTTCCACCGCTTCGGCTACCGCCTGAGCCATCGTTTCCGAAAGAGTGACGAGCACCACCTGACTGTCAATGCCGTGTTCTGCTTGCGAAAGCAGGTCGGCCGCGACGAATGCCGGGTTGGCGGTATCATCGGCACAAACGAGCACCTCTGATGGGCCGGCAGGCATATCAATGGCTACACCACGCCGGCTGGCCAGCTGTTTAGCGGCGGTCACGTACTGATTGCCGGGGCCAAAGATTTTGTAGACGGAGGGTACTGTCGCTGTGCCATAAGTCATGGCCCCAATCGCCTGTGCACCACCGATCTTGAAAATCTGCGTAATGCCTACAAGGTCCGCGGTGTAGAGAATGGCAGGGTTGACTTTACCGTTTTTATCAGGAGGCGTGCATAAAATCCGCTCCCGGCAACCGGCAATCGTTGCGGGGACACCGAGCATAAGCACCGCCGAAAACAGGGGCGCAGTACCGCCGGGGATGTACAGTCCGACTTTTTCAATGGGCACACTTTTGCGCCAGCAGCGTACGCCTGGCATGGTTTCCACTGCTTCCACCGGTTCCCACTGCCGGGCGTGGAAGGTTTCAATATTCGTGCGGGCGAGTTGGATGGCGGCTTTGAGCTCAGGCGCAAGTGTGGCCCGGGCTTCTGCAATCTCCGCTTCGCTGACACGAAAATCGTCAAGGCGTACGCCATCGAAACGTTCGGTGTATTCCCGCACGGCTTCGTCACCGCGCTGTTCGATATCAGCAAGGACACCTCCCACGATTTTGTCGAGGTCGGCCGCTGCCATCGTAGGTCGGCGGAGGAGATCGGCCCAAGTGTCCGGAGCCGGATTGAGGTAGGTTTTCATCTGCATTACAAAATCATTTTTTCGATGGGAATAACTAAGATACCTTCCGCACCGGCAGCTTTGAGCTGATCGATGATTTCCCAGAATTGGGATTCATCAATTACGGTGTGGATGGAGTTCCAGCCCGAGGCTGCGAGGGGCATCACTGTAGGGCTCTTCATGCCCGGCAGGATGTTGATGATGGCTTCCGTTTGGCTGGCGGGGGCGTTCATCAGAATGTATTTGTTGTTGCGGGCTTTGAGCACCGACTGTATGCGGAAGATAATTTGATCCAGAATGGCTTGTTTGCCCGCAGAAAGCTGTGCATTCCTGACGATACAGGCTTCGGATTTCAGGATGACCTCTTTTTCTTCCAGCCCATTTTTGAAGAGTGTGCTGCCGGAACTGACGAGGTCGCAAATGGCATCTGCCAGCCCGATATTGGGTGCAATCTCCACCGATCCGGAAATCTCGTGAATCTCCGCCTCAATTTGGTACTTAGCCATAAACTGCCGCAGGGAGTTGGGGTAGGAGGTGGCGATGCGCTTGCCGTTGAGCCATTCCGGTCCGGGGTAAGGCGTATTCTTGGGCAGGGCAATGGACAGCCGGCATTTAGAGAAGCCGAGGGGCAGCACTTCTTCGATTTGCTTTTGCTTTTCGACGAGGGTATTTTGGCCCAGAATGCCAATATCGGCTACCCCGTCCTGCACGTACTGCGGGATATCGGAATTGCGCAGGTACAGAATATCTACCGGGTAGTTGCTGGCCGAGGCTTTCAGTTGGTCTTTACCGTTGTTGACCCGGATACCGCACTCTTTGAGCAGTTCCAGAGATCCATCCAACAGGCGGCCGGATTTTTGAACGGCGATTTTCAAACGTATGTCTGACATAATAAACGCGAGGGTTGTGGTGAAACAAAAAAAAGAGGTTAACCAGCGAATGGTTAACCTCTTTTGTGGACTAAAGTTGATCAATCAACGGTTCATCTCACGCACGATTCCACCATTCACTGCCGGGCAGTGGGAAATGATGTACGTGATGATGCCAGTTGTTGATAATCATAAGTTGTTAAATAAGAAAAGCAGCCTTTTGAGCTGCTTTCCGGAGTGGTGTGGGGCGGATTCGAACCGCCGACACATGGATTTTCAGTCCATTGCTCTACCACCTGAGCTACCGCACCTTAGTTGTGACATTTTTTGCTAATCCTGCTCCTGTAAAAAAATTGAAATACTCATCTTCGCTATCGCTTCATTCGCATTTCAATTTTGTCGCAGGCTTACGCAAAAACTGGGTTTATACAATTTTCGCTACCCCGCTCTTTTGAAGAAAATAAAATACTCACCTCCGCTATTGCTGCGTTCGCATTTTATTTTCGCCGCGGGCTTGACGCGAAAATTGAAGATTGCAAAAACACTTTTCAAGTTCTTTTGATCAGCCACCGCTTTCGGTGTTTTGCGGTTGCAAATATAAGCGCGATATCCATACTGCGCAACCCCTTGGCTTAAATTTTTTGTCTTTGCCTCTAAGTTTAGGTTTTAAGGCTTTGCGGTACAGGGAGTTGTAGCCGGAAGAAAAAACAGCCCGGCATTTCCTGTTTTGGAATTGCCGGGCTGTTGCTGCCGCGCTAATCGAGTCGATAGTCGGGCTAGGCGATACGCTGCGTTTGGAAATCCAGCGCCGGGTAGCGGAGTTTGATGAACTCGTAAGCACCAAACATGACACCGGTAAAGATGAGATCACCGGCAAAGGTTGCCTGATAGAAAGGCCAGCCTGCGCCGTAGCAAGCCATCAGCCCGCCGATACTTTGCGGGTACATGGGGCTGCCGAGCCATACGCCAAAGTTGGAGACCAGGAAGAAGATGGCACCAGCTCCGATCGCGCCACCCAGGATACGGGGCAGGGTCACTTTGGAAAGGACACCCAGCCCAAAGAGTACGATGAGCAGGTAGCTGCCGTACTGCCAGAAGAAGCCTTCATAGAACACGGTGAAGCCCTCAAAGTAGTGGGCATAAATGACATTATTGATGATAATATCACTGGCAAAAACCGCCAATACGGGCACCAGGAAAGCCAGCCAGCGCTTGCTGAAGTAAGCGGCACCAAACAAGCCCATCGCGGCTACCGGCGAAAAATTCAGAGGGTGTGGGAAAATCCGGAACAATGCCGCCACGAGGATCATGCCTGTGACCACAGCAAACCGGATGTTAATCTTTTGATCTTGCATATATTAAGTAGTTTATAGTTTTTTGAAACGCCTGACGCTGAGGCGTTAAAAATTGGTTTTAAATAGTTTTTTGGTTAAGAAGCCATCTGCCGTCCTTACCTGTAGCACGTAAATGCCTTTTGGCAAAGTTAAGGCTTCTATGGCGTTTGTTCCCGGCATAAGCCGAAAAGTTTGCAACACCTGCCCACTGATATTCATCAGCCGGGCTTCTGCTTCATGGTCCGTAGCCCAGTTCGCATACCAGGTAGCTCCCGCCGGGTTAGGAAATACATTTAGATAAGCTGCGGGCAGTTGTACACGCCGTGTGCTGACCGGCATGTCGGTAGTCGTCAGGTCGTCCATGCAAAAATACGCGGGCGTATTCATACCAAACATCCCATTATCCGTAGAGCTCATCGTGAATTGCAGGCTGTCGGCATTGCCGAGTGTGCTCAGGTCCACGTAGGTCCACTCTTCCACGATATAGTCCTGACTGTTGTCCTCAAACCGGTAATCAGCCAGGTAAAAGTTGACACTATCGGTACTCAGTTCCCCACCAAGATACTTTTTTATGGTTAAAAGAAAAAAGTCGGGGTCATCGCCGGACTCTCCGCCAAACTTTTTAGCAAAGCCATCACCTTCCAGCATGCTGAGGTAAGGATAGGTGCCATTGGTGACGTAAAAGCCTTCCACTGCACCCCCGGCAGCTGCGCCCTGCAGTACGATGACGGATTGTGGTGAAGCAAAGCTTACTGCGTAGGCTGTGGAGTTGTACCCCCCTCCGGTAATGGCGCTCAGGTCATTCATAAAGCCAGGGGTAGTTACATCCGTGGTGGCAGATATAGCCCAGCCAGACCAGGAATTAAAATCCGGGTTATAGCTGTTGGGCAGAAAAAGGTTGCCGCTGCTGAAACCGCCGCTGCCGTCACTGCCGTTCAACCCTTCGCCGGGTTCGAGATCAAAGTTTTCAAAATCAGCCGTAGTCTGCGCGTAGCTCAATACGGAAATGATCGATAAAAGTAGAATTGTAAAAGTCTGTTTCATCTTATGCTAATGTTTATGTTTGAAAAACAGGTTAATGCCTAGTTGGAAGCTGCGGCCCGGCATGGGGCGCCGATCGACGATGCGGTAGGAAGCGTCCCAGAGATTGTCTGCCCGGCCGAAAGCCTGTAGCGTGAATTTTTGCCAGTTTAGCTGATACTGTAGCTGTGCAAAACCAAGGTGATAGCCAGGAAGCTCGGTATCATTCAGGGTTTGAACCGCACTCGTCAGCCGATGCTGATATGTGAATTGCAGGGCGTCTTTACTAACGGATATGCGGGCAAAACCCAGATGCTCAGGTGTGTAGGCGAGTTGCTCACCTTCTGCAATCCGGGGCTGCTGAATGGCGATTTCATTGGTGGAGCGGATGTAATCATAGCCCACTTGCCCTTCCCATTGCCATTCTCCGGTGGTGAAGCGGCAGGATAGGCGCTGTTCCAGCCCCCGGCTCCAGACCTCTGTGAGGTTATTGGCGGACCAGAAGTTTTGCCCCTCGGTAAGCCCCCACATAATCCAATCGTCGATGCGCCGGTGGAAGCCGGTGACGGTATAGCTCCATGCCCCCTTTTGCCAGTTTAGCCCTCCCTCTGCGCTCCAGCCGATTTCGGGCAATAAATCCGGGTTCCCTCCCGGCAGCCAGTACAGGTCATTCAGGGTTGGAATGCGGTAATTGCGGCTGATTTTGGCTTGCCAGCTTAGATTAGAAGTAATGGGGCCGTTTGCGCCCAGTGCAGGTACGATGGGCACCCAATTTTCATCGACTCGTTCCTGCCGTAAGCTCAGCTGAACGCGCAGGGCATCCCACTCTTTCCGGAGGCTGGCAAAAGCCGCGGCACGTTGCTGCTCCGGTTGTTCGCCCCGGTAGCCATCAGCTGTAGCCGTAGCCCGGTTATAGAACAGGCCAGCCTGCAGCTCCAGGTCTGCGCTTAGCGCCCATTGCTGCTCCACCTCAGCCATGAGGGTATGGAAATGGCTGAGCGCCCGCAGCAGAATGGCGTCATCCCGGTAGTCGATCGCTTCCCGGAACCAGCCCAGGCGGGCATTAAAGACGCCATGTTTGCTGAGTTGCTGGTAGTGCAGGGCGGTGCGCAGGAAGGTGTCGAGCTGCAGGGCTTGGCTCCGGGTTTGGGTGGTCAGGGGCGGGATGTTACGATCGGAGGTTTGCCACCAGGCAAAAGCAGCCAGTTGACGGTCGGGGCGGGGCTGCCAGTAAACTTCCTGCATGATGCCCTGCTGCCGGAAATCGGCATGCGTTTGCTGCCGCTCTTCTCCGCTGTCCAATCGGTAGCTGAAATCGTTGTCGGCAGACCGGCGGAACAGGCGGGTATTGAATGCCCACTGCTCCCCCCGGTACCGGGCCCGCGCCTGATGGTCCTGAAAGCCAAAGCTGCCCAGCATGGTTTGTGCGCCCGCTTCCATGCCCCGGTAGGAGAGGGGGGTGTTCCGCAAACCCACCGTGCCGCCAATCGCCCCGCTGCCCCAGGCTGCGCTGCCCCCGCCTCTTTGCAGGTTCACCCCATCTACAAAAGCCAGGGGCAGGAGGGAAAAGTCAAGTTGGCCCAGCATCGGGCTTTGGAGCGGCAGCCCATTCCAGGTGACCGCTGTATGCCCGGCACTGCCCCCGCGGATAGAGGTGGTGGCAATGCTGCCCCCGCCGTAATTCTTGATGAAAATACCGCCTTCCCGTTCCAGCAGGTCGGTCAGGTAGTAGCCGGCGTAGCGGTTGACATCGGTGGAGTCCCAGCGTTGTTCCTGACTGCCGGTGAAGTTGGCGCGAAGGGGCGAAGTGGTGATTTCGGCAGCAGGCAGGAGCACGGCGGTATCGGGCTGTGCCAAAAGAGACACCGTACACGAAATACTCAGGAAAAGGATTAGGAGCTGCCGCATCCTGCCATTTTTGGAGCCTAAAGGGCAGGACAAGAGCGGATAGTGGGGCATTTCATGGGTGAACAACCAAAATAAGGTGCAGTAAACACCCACGCATCTGTTTGTTAAGCCGTGCGCTTGCCTTCACATAGTGATCAGGCAGCCACAGCACCCATCAGGCCCAATAAGCACTCCATCCCTGCTTTTCCTCCGAAAGCCCGAATGAATTAAATCTTGCCTGGCAGGTCTTCTGGCTTGCTTCTGCTTTTGCGGCCTTCCCATCATCTCCCGACAGTGGCTTAGTGCGCAAAGGGCATTTTTTGTGAAGCTTACAGCAGCGGGGACTGCTCAGGATTTGCACCTGATTCCCTTTTAAACGAAGGCCATCGTCACAGACATAGCATTCGTACCAAAGCTGGCGCAAAGGTAGGGAAAAAAGCACAGATAGACGTTAAATTTTGGTCAGCGCTGTATAGCAGTTGCCTTTTACCGCCTGTTTTCCTTATTTTTGGTTAACACTAAACCCGATATGATGAAAAAGACGATTACTGCAATCCCCCTTTTCCTGTTCGCCCTTTTGAGCAGCAACGCACTCCTGGCTCAGTCCAACCTGTTTGTCGACACCTCTTACACCGCATCTGAAATGGTTACCGCTTTCTTCAGCGATGCTGATGTTGCGCCTTCCAATGTGACCTATACCGGCGCTCCGGAGGGGATGGCTTTTTTTGATGCCGGCGATACCTACATGGGCATCAATGCCGGGATATTCCTGTCCACCGGCCCGACAACCGTAGCGGCCAACCCGGCAAGCTTCAGTGCAACTTTTAATAACTTATTACAGCCCGGAGACGCTGATTTGCAGGGGCTGCTGGAGCCTGGTATGATGACCCATGATGCCGCAGTACTGGAGTTTGATATCGTGCCCAATACAGATACCATCTGCTTTAATTACATTTTTGGCTCTGAGGAATACCCGGAGTTTGTGGGCAGTCAATTTAATGATGTCTTTGCTTTCTTTATAAGCGGTGGTCCGGAGTACGATTCCCTGACTAATATTGCTACTATACCGGACAGCGACCCGATAGTCCCGGTAACCATCAATAACCTGAATGCGGACTCCAACAGCAGTTTCTACATTCCACAGTTCACTCTTGATACCCTGTCGTGGTCGCCACCAATATATGACACTACAGCCACAGACCTGGCTTACGATGCCTACACCACTTTACTGCCTGCTAAAGCATACGTCACACCGGGCGAAACCTACCACATCAAAATTGGTATTGCAGATGCGGGGGACGGGGTCTATGACTCCGGGGTATTCATTGGGATTACCAGTCTGGGCGGTGACTCCCTGCTCACCCCTACAGCTAACGCGAACCTTAGCGTCATCGGCAATCAGCTCATTGCAGAAAACATTTCTTCTTTTGCCAAGGCCTTCGAATGGGACTTTGGTGATGGCACCACTTCCACGGAACGGCATCCGGAGCCCCATACTTATGCAGAATATGGAACTTATATGGTGGAGCTCAAAGTACATACCTGGTGCTGCTCGGCCACTTTCGTGGAAACCGTGACGGTAGCCCCGCCGTTGCTCACCAATTTTGGCGTCACCCCCGAGGCAGGGAATTGCCCCGGCGATGCTTTTTCCTTTGAGGACCTCTCGGAAGGCGCCGTTGACACCTGGTCCTGGGTTTTCCCCGGTGGGCAGCCGGCGACTGCTGATGCCTCTAATCCAACCGTAACCTATAATGAGCCCGGCGTGTACCCTGTAATACTCACCGTCACCGATACCTTCGGGCAGACAGCGACGCTTGAAATGGAGGCCGCCGTTGAAATTCAGGCCCTACCTACCGCTGCTTTCGAAGCCACGGTCAATGAGCTGCAGGTGGCTTTCCAGAATAATGCAGCATATGCCACGTCCTACCTATGGGATTTCGGGGATGGTCAGCAAAGCACCGAGCAGTCGCCCACGCATACCTACGCTTCTGAAGGCAGCTACACCGTAACCCTCACGGCTATGAATGACTGTGGGGAGGCTGTTGCGGTGTCACAGATGAGCGTTATGGTCGTCAGTACCCGGGATTTGCCTGCTACGGCTTTTGCGCTATTCCCCAACCCGGTCAAAGACCGCCTGACCATCCGCCCGGCAATGACCGGAGCTTATGACGTGTCTGTTTTGCGCGCCGACGGACAACTGTTGCTCCGCCGGCAGGGGCTACAGGGGCAGTCCACCATTCCAATGGAGCACTGGAGTGCGGGTGTTTATGTCATCGAACTGACCAATGAGCAGGGCGCTTTACAACGGCTGGTGAGTAAGCAGTAAAGGGTTTCTGCTGGTAAAATAGGGCTGTTAGGCAGGTGGGGAACTTTCTTGCCTGCCTAATCTCACCCCCTGCGGTGACCTTCCTCACTGTAGCTCAGGCTTTTGTCGCTTAATTTTCGGGGAAGAAAAAAATTAGCGATGAAAAAATGGATACTCGCCGGTCTGCTGCTGGCCACTTTGAATACATTAGGCACTGCCCAAACCGAGGAATGGGTGTGCAAAGATCAGGAAGCCATCACCGCCATGGAACGTGGCGCAGCCGAGCGGCAGCTGAATTTCCGTTCCTCCGCATTGACCGATGACTACGATATCAAGTACCACCGGCTGGAGTGGAACATCAACCCCAACAACTACTACATTTCCGGTACGGTCACGACCTACTTCATGCCTAAGGAGGCCAACTTCGTAGCCCTGCACTTTGATCTTGCTAATACCCTGCAGGTCAACAGCGTAACTTTTCACGGGCAGGAAGTGGAAACCTACAGCCAAAGCAACAATATGCTGACCATCAACCTCCCCAATTCCCTGGCGATGGCAGAGCTGGACTCGGTAAGCGTTACCTACGAAGGCGCACCGCCGTCCAACGGCTTTGGCTCCTTTGCGCAGGCTACCCACAGCGGTAATCCGGTGCTCTGGACCCTTTCCGAGCCCTACGGTGCCCGGGATTGGTGGCCCTGCAAGCAGGACCTGAGCGACAAAATCGACAGTATAGATGTACTGGTGCGCACCCCGGTTGCCTACAAGGTGGCCAGTAATGGCTTGTTGAAAGAGATTATTGAAGATGGCAATGAGCACATCTACCACTGGAAGCACCGCTATCCCATTCCTGCTTACTTGATTGCCATTGCAGTGACTAACTACGCGGAGTACTCCGATTTTGTGCCGGTGGAAAATGGCGAGCCGATCGAGGTGCTCAACTACGTCTTCCCGGAAAACCTGGCAGATGCCCAACAGGCTACCACAGCCACGGTGGAAATCATGCAGCTCTTCAATGAGCTATTCGGGCTGTACCCCTTTGCCGAAGAAAAGTACGGCCATGCCCAATTCGGCTGGGGCGGTGGCATGGAGCACCAAACGATGAGCTTTATGGGCGGCTTTTCCCACCTTTTGCAGGCGCACGAGCTGGCCCACCAATGGTTTGGCGACAAAGTCACCTGTGGCAGCTGGCAGGACATCTGGCTCAACGAAGGCTTTGCCACCTACCTGGAAGGACTGACGTATCAGTACGATCTGGGGCCCAATACCTGGGACAACTGGCTATCCGGTAAGATCAACCACGTGACAAGCGCACCCGACGGCTCCGTTTTTGTGTACGATACGAGCAGCGTAAGCCGTATTTTCAGCAGCCGCCTGTCGTACTCCAAGGGTGCGATGCTCCTCCACATGCTGCGCTGGAAACTGGGCGACGAAGCTTTCTTCCAGGGCGTACGCAACTACGTAGATGCACCTGAATTGGCCTTTGGCTACGCCAAATCTGAGGACCTCAAAGGCTACCTGGAAGCAGAAAGCGGGCAGGACCTAACTGAGTTTTTTGAGGACTGGCTCTATGGGCAGGGGTACCCGTCCTATCAGATGCGTTGGTTTCAGGAAGGGAGTACGCTGTACGTCCGCCTGAATCAGCAAACCTCCCACGCTTCGGTCGACTTTTTCGAAATGCCGGTCCCGGTACGCTTCCTGATCAGCGGCGGTATCGACACCTCCATAGTCTTCGACCATACTTTTGATGGGCAGCAATTTGCCATCGAGGTGCCGGGGAATGTAGGGATTGTCTACTTTGATCCTGAGCAGCGTATCGTGAGCCGCAACAACAGCGTGACGCAGGGGCAGTTTACCAATACCGAAGCCGCACTGCTGGAAGCAGTACAGGTATTCCCCAACCCGGTACAAGACAAGCTTAATCTAAGCCTCCCCGCCGGCACAACCCTTGAGCAAGCCCGCCTTTACCATGCCAACGGGCAGTTGCTGGCTCAGTGGGCAGGTACCGTCCGGCAACTGGAGGTAGGGCAGTGGCCTAGCGGCGCTTACACAGTGGAGCTGCAGACGAATTATGGTGTTGTCCGCAGGTTGGTGGTGAAGCAGTAGGGACGGCTGGGGGTTAGGCGCTAAGATTCTCTCTGTGGTTGGAGAGGGGCTGGTGTTATGGCTTTTCCCCTCCTTCGCCTAAAAGATTCGGTGGGCAGAGGGTGTTATGGTTTTTCCGACCCGGTGCCTGAGCTTGCGTCGCCGATCGCAGCTTCGCCCCTGCGGGGAGCTTTCTCCCGGTGTTTTATCTGGGTCCGTCGGACTAAGCTGGAGCAGAGCCCTGTGAAGTACTTGGGCTTAAGCTCTACACCAGCAGTCTGGGGCTCCTGCCGGGACATCCACCCGGTAGGCTTTATGTCAGCACCTACGACTCAAGCCCCGGCTATTCCCACACCACCCCCTCATAGATCGCTGACAATGGGATTTCAAGATTTAGGGCCTCAATAGCGAGGCTTTTGTCTAATCCAGTGGTGCGGGTAATTTGCCAAAGGTCGCCGATGCGGTTGTAGGTTTCGATGCTTGGTGAATACTGGTCGATGAGAATGTAAGCCTTCAAGGTGGGGATTTGGCGGTAGAAGAAGAATTTATCCCCCCGGTCATAGCGCTCTGTGGATGCAGACAGGACTTCCACAATAATGGTTGGGTTAATAATGGCATCTTGATGTTGCGGTGCACGCTGCAGTGGTCCGCAAATGTCCATGGCATCCGGATATAAATACTTATTGAAACTGGCAATGTGAAGTTTGACCTCGCCGTTGATGGCTCTGCAGGGCTTTTGATGACCGCGGAGTCCCAATTTGAGTTCACCAAAAATATTGCCGCTAATCAATCCTTGTTCAATGGTGCCGCCTGCCATAGCGACTACAGTACCATCGTGGTACTCATACTTTACCCCGGATTCCTCTTCTAAAGACAAATAAGCTTCTAACGAAAAGTCTTTAAGGGGCTCTGCTTCCATGGCGTAGCTTTAAGGGTTCAGTAAAAATACACAAATCCATAGCCAAAGCCGCGTTTTTCGAAAGCCTTTCGTTTTAGTTGGGCAATCAAACGCTTTGCCATGAAAATCACCCCTTGGGCCGGCTTGCTGCTGGCCGTAACGTTTTTAGCTGGCTGCTACACCGAGCCGGTAGAGATTCCGGAAGAAACGGTCGGGCTGGCGCCTGTCTATTCTGATGGCGACTGGAAGACCATTGAGAGCCAGCCCCCTCAGCCTATCATAGCGCTCAACAAAATTTATTACAAAGACAGCCTCATCTTCGTAGGCGAAGCCCAGAAAGGCATCCACATCATTGATAACCGCAACCCGGCAGAACCGGAGCGCATTGCCTTCATCAGCATTCAGGGCAACTCTGATATTTCCATCAAGGGCAATCTGTTGTATGCCAACAACCTTGCCGATCTGGTAGTCCTTAATATCAGTGACATCAACAACGTGGAGCTGGTGAGCCGGGTGGAAGGGGCTTTCCCGCAAAGTGGTGCAACCCTGCCCCAAGGCTACTTTGGCTTCTTTGAATGTCCGGACCCCGCCCTCGGGACCATCGTGGGCTGGACCGAAAAGACCCTCCAATCGCCGGAATGCTGGCGCTAATCTCAAAACTGAATGCTATTATGACTAAGATATCCACTTTTATCCTTGCCTTACTTGCCTTCTTTGTATTGAGCTGCGCAGAGGATAGCGCCGATATTAGTGCGGCTGCTTCCAGCGGGACAGGCGTCGGCGGTTCACTGGCCCGTTTTACTATTATTGGCGATTACCTGTACACAGTAGACAATACGACTTTGGCCACTTTTGATATCAGTGCGCCGGAAGCGCCCGAAAAGATAGACGAAACCGTCGTCACCCGGGGTGTTGAGACCATCTTCCCGCTCAAGGACCACTTACTGCTGGGTACACAAAATGGGATGTATATCTATCGGGTAAGCGACAACGGGCTGCCAGCTTATGTGTCTGAATACCAGCATGTGGTCAGTTGCGACCCGGTAGTGGCCAATCAGAACTACGCTTATGTAACCCTGCGCGTATCTGAATGCCGGGAGGCAGCTGCTGGCGCAGCCAATACGCTGGATGTGATCGACATCAGCAATATCGAAAGCCCCAATCTGGTCAACTCCCTTTCCCTGGATGGCCCCTACGGCTTAGGGCTGGACGGGAATGTCCTTTTTGTATGTGAAGGGTCAAACGGGCTCCGTGTTTTCAACCTTGATGACCCGGAGTCGCCGGAGGAAATCCGCTACCTGAATGACATTAACGCCATCGACGTCATCCCTCTTGGCGGAACTTTGCTGGTGGTTGGCACGGATGCGCTCATTCAATTAGACTACACCGATATCAATAATATTCAGGTGATTTCCGTAATGTCAATTGGCGCTTAAATGAAGCATTCTGCAGCGATTGTCGTGTTGCTCCTTGGTATTGCAGGTTTTCTCAATGCCCAGCCCGAAGCTTCGGTTCCTAAGTTGACGGTCAAACTCGGTGCGCTGAGCCTAATCGATCCTGTTTTACCCTCCTTTAATCTGGCAGGAGAGTTTCAGATTAGTGGCCGCTGGTACGGGCAGATGGAGGCAGGGCTGATCCTTAACCTTGAGGATCAGGTGGATGGACTGAGGACTGGCGACAAAAGTGGCTTTCGGCTACGGCCAGCCGTCCGCTTCTATTACCAGGAAAAGCGTAACCGGTATTTTTTGGAATTTTTGCTGGTATACCGTCAGGTATCAATGGACATAGATGGCGAGTTTTTTATTGCTCCACCAAACGAGCTCTCCTATAATCGATTGGTCAATTACTCTGTGAATAGCCGAAAATTATCAGCCTTCCTTAACGTCGGCCTGTTTGACCACAGTTTTAATGAGCGCCTGTTAGTTGAGTTAGGCATGGGGCTGGGCCTATCCGGGCAAGACAATTCCTTCAGCAATATACCTGATTATGGTTCCCTTCGGCGGACGAGTATCTTCAGTGGGGCCTTTGATCCGGATTATGCAATCAATACAGCCGATATCCGGGTCACGGGCATGTTGTACCTGAATATTGGGTACGTCCTTTTCTGATAGCGTCACTGACGCTCATCCTTCCATGCGGCCTGTTTTTCCTGAACAGTCTTCCCATACCGGGCTTTGAAGTTGTTATCTGCCAGCTTTAGTGCTTCAGATGTTGCTTCGAGCGCAGCCTGGTAGGCTTCCTGTTTGGCGTTAATGCGTGCGAGGAGCCAGTAGCCTTGTGCTGTGGGCTTATTGTCTACTGATTTCTGCGCGTAAGTTCGGGCCGGGTTGACAGCCCCTGACCAAAAAAGGAAATCCGCCGCCTGAAGGTAAATTTCCCATTCCCCTTCATCCGGCGTGGCTGCCAGAGCTTCTTCTATTTCCGCGATGGCCCGGTCCATAGTTTCCACCTTGATTGGCAGGTAGAGCCGGAGCTTTTCCCAGCTGAGTAGCATGTAGCCGTTCTCAATATTCTGCCGGACGATCTCATATTGCAGCATTTCCTGGTGCCGGGTACGTGCAAATTTTGGGCGGATGTCTACCCTGAGGGCATCTTGTTCGGGTTGGTAGCCATTGGTGCCACGCAGGGAGGTGTTCTGATTGAAAATCACGGTCCAGGTACTGTCTTTTCTGGGCAGGACCAGCAAAGCATACTTACCTGCTTTCAGGGGTTGCCCATTGACCTTGACATCGGTACTGAACCCGACTGTGGTAGCTGCATTAGCGCCGGCGCGCCAGAGGGTGTCATAAGGTACGAGCCCGCCCCATATTTCACGGTCTAGTACTGAAGGGGCGCTATAGTCTATAGAAATATGAGTATAGCCGATGGTAAGCGCAGTACTTGCAGCCGGGCTTTTCAGGGGTAGCTCAACCGTTTGGGCAAAGGCCAGTGTTTGTTGCAGCAGTAGGAACAGGAAGAAAAGAGTAATTCGCATGTTGGTTGGTTTTGTGTGGCACAGACCATTGATTATGCAATGTCTGTAATGGAAAACGAAGCCGGGAAAGGGTTTGTTTTACCAGCTACAGATTGAAAATATTATAAAAAAAACTATTAGTTTTGGGCTGATTTGAGCAGTGAGGCTTGCTGTACTATTCCAAAAACTGATTCCAATGGCACGTATCTTCTTCGGGCTGTTCCTTATTTGCTGTTCCTTTACGACTGCTGCCCAGGTAGTGAACACTGGGGATGCTGTGGATTATTACAAAGCAGCGGAAGAAGCTTTGCTGGCCGGGAAGGAGGAACAGGCCCTTCGGTTATTTAGGAAAGCAGTAAAAGCAAAGCCTGATTTTAATGCTGCCAGACGAGGCATGGCGCTCTGTCTGGAACTGCAGCGGGATTATGCAGGTGCTGCACAGGAGTACAAACAGATTCTTGACCGGGATTCCCTTTTTTCGCGGGCCATGTACTTTCAGGCCGGAGAGGCGTTTTATAAGGCTGGAAAGCCGGAGGAAGCGCTGGCCTATTTTTCCCGCTATAAAGCACTCCTGGCATGGGGTGTGGATACCTTCAGCCTAAATACCGAAAGAGAGCTTGAAATAGAAGAAGAATACCTGCGGCGGCTGCCAGGTAGCATACGTGCCTGCGAGGTCTCCCTTGATTCCATCAAGTTTATCAACATTACTACCGTAGAACCGCTCAATGGGCAAGTCAATACAAAAGCAGACGATTATTTCCCCTTTCTGACCAACGATCAGAAGCTGCTGTATTTCACCCGTAAGACGGATAAGGGGGACGAAGACCTTTATGAAAGTGATTTCGTGGGCGGGCAGTGGTCGAGAGGGCGTCCTGTCCGCGACCTGAACACCAGCAAGGATGAGGGCATGAGCACTTTTGTACGGGATGGCCGGGTATTGTTTTACACTGTTTGTGGCAGGGAAGGCGTGCTCGGTGGTTGCGACATCTGGCAGGTGGAAATGGACCAAAACAGGGAGGTCACCGCCATGGCGCCTTTGGAAGGCTTTGCCAATTCCGGAGGGTGGGAATCTCAGGCGGCGATCAGCTGCGATGGGCAAGCCCTCTATTTTGCCAGTAACCGCCCCGGTGGAGTGGGAGGAACAGACCTCTACGTTTGTGAGCGGCAGGCAGATGGATCATGGGGGGAGGCCGTCAACCTGGGGGCAGGCATCAATTCAAAACTGGACGAAGAAGCCCCCTTCATCACCAACGACGGGCAGACCCTGTACTTTTCATCCAATGGTCATCCGGGTATGGGCGATCAGGATATCTTCATGAGCTGGAAAGATAAAGACGGGGAGTGGTCGGTGCCTATCAATCTGGGGCCACCCGTGAATTCTGCCTTCCGGGAACTGGGGTTTTTTCTTACCGCAGACGGGCAGACCGGCTATTTTGCCTCTGACCGGCCGGAGGAAAGTGCCGGCGGGCTTGATATTTTTCGCTTTCGACTGGATACACAACTGTATAGCCGCCCGATAACTTTTGTTGAAGGGCTGGTCATCGACAGCTCGCTGGAGATGACCGTGAGCGCTACGGTTTCCATCGCAGGGCGTCAGGATATTCAGGTTGGGCGGGACGGGCGGTTTTTCCTTTGTGTACCCGCTGGCGACACGCTATTCACGGCGGTCAGCAAAAAGTTTTTTCACCCCTATGAAAATGCCTTTATCATCCCGCGATGGAACAACCGTCAGTTCTACACCATTGAGCTGTTGCTCCATTCCACATTTGATATACCTGATGCTGCTCCGGCCATTGAGCAGGACACCCTTCAGGCCATAGCTCAACCGCTGCCACGCAAGAAATTTGTTGAGTACACCCATACCGTTTTCTTCCCCTTTGATGAAGACAAGATGGAAATAGAAGAGCGGGAAAAACTATTAGCTTTCCTGAAGCCGCTGCAGAAAAAAGATGCTCAGGATATTCGTATTGTGGGGTTCTCTGATGACATTGGAACGGATGATTACAATCTACGGCTCTCCGAAGAACGTGCCAAGCAGATTGCACTCGTCATCATGGACAACGGGCTGGAAGTAGACCATATATACATGGAGGGCAAAGGGGAAGTGAAAGATGAAACCACAAAAGCCCTTAACCGCCGGGTGGAAGTGAAAATCAGAGTGCTGGAATAGCGCTAGGGTAGGGTATTCTGTACCCTTCGTACACCATATACCCAGCACTTGCGCAAACTTGTCAAATTAACCCTATCAGAATGGTGAACAAAACCATTGAGGCTCTGTTCCGCATTTGTAACCTTGCCTGAGTTCTTTTTCTAATCTGCATTCGGAATTCAACTGCTGCTTATGGCCACAAAAATCAACGAAGAAAAACTGGTGCGCCGCCTTCAAGCGAGGGACAAGTCAGCCATTGCCGAAGTGTATGACGCCTACGCACCTTCACTGTACGGTATTGCGCTGCATATTGTAAGGTCTGAGGCCATAGCTCAGGATGTGGTACAAGAGACGTTCATCAAAGTCTGGAAAAATGCGGCCACATATGACACCAGGAAAGGGACTTTATTTACCTGGTTGCTAAATATCACCCGGAATGGAGCGATTGATAAAACCCGATCTGCGGCATTTCGGCGAAGGCGGCAGAACCTACCTGTAGATGAGCATTTGAAAAACAACCATAAACTGAGTACCGCGCAGAACACGGATCAAATAGGGTTAAGGTCCTTTGTGAATCAATTAGAGGAAAAGTACAGAGACATAATCGAACTGGCCTATTTTCAGGGGTACACTCAGCAGGAAATTGCTGAAGACCTGGATTTGCCAATTGGTACGGTAAAGTCGAGAGTTCGAATAGGACTCCGTGAGTTGAGGAAAATCTTTTCAGAGCCAGGTCTAACCCACCTCCTGATCGCAGCTTTTTGCCTGTCGGTATATTGGTTCGTCGTTTAAGAATAATGCCATGAATAAAGATAAATTTTTACAAACCGGATTATTAGAGCAGTATATCCTTGGTCTGACGGATGAGGAAGAGACCAAGATTGTAAAAGATTATGCGGAAACCTATCCGGAGGTTCAATCGGAAATTGATCAGATGCGGGAGGCCCTGGATCAGTATGCAAAGCAGTACGCTGTCATGCCTCCGGAAGAGCTGAAGTCAAGAGTCATGAAGGGGGTAGATCAGGCTGATCAGCGTTCTGATACGGGTACAGCTGTCCCTGGCCCCGCCAGTTCAGGCTCCAACTGGATGGGAGCAGCTCTAATGGTTCTGTTAATAGGGGCTTCGCTGTTTTTATACAGGGGCAAAGCTGCCGCAGAACGTGATTTGGCTTCATTGGAAAGCCGGCATACCATTTTCCAGGAAGAATGTGAGCGCCAAAAAGCCGCGCTTCAGCAGCAACAGCAAATATTTGCCATTCTAAATCATGAGGCAACAGTGCCTGTTCGCCTTCATACCACAGGGCTGCAAGCAAATGCAGAAGCCGTAGCTTACCTCAACGGCCTCGAAAAAGTAGCCTATATCAATACTGGTTTGCTGCCAGAATTGCCTTCCGGGAAAACCTATCAGCTGTGGGCTGATGTGGAAGGGGAAATGATCAACATGGGGGTCCTCGAACAACAAAGCAAAGGGTTAAAAGCCGTATCTTATATCGATCACGCAGAGAGCCTTAATATCACTATAGAGCCTGAAGGCGGGAGCGATGAACCTACCGTCGAACAGCTCATTGCAAACGGTGAAGTGTAGCTTTAATCCCCTTTTAAGCTTTTGCCATTTTACAGTGTCGGGTTTTATTAAAAAATATGAGGAATAATTATGTAGAGTATTAAAAAATCACCATTTTAGTAGCGCCCTCAGAACATATCCACCCTAATAGTCCAAAATTTATTGTTTAATTTTAAATCCAATCGGCCTATGTTAATCCTATACATTGCCTCAGGCGCATTTGTTGTAGGTGGAGGGTTAGTGTTCTTTTCAAATCTTATGGCTCAAAAAACACGCAGCCGTTATTATTAATGATCTGATCACCCCCCCTACCTTGTAAGAACGGAGGACTGCCAAAGCTCCTCCCTGCATTAGTAAGCTATGGCACACACCCCAATCAAAATCAAACACATTACTATACCTGCTGTATACGCCATTCACTGCTTCAGGGATGGTGTGCAGCGATGAAGCCTTTGGCTTCTTGTACTTTCCCATGAACTTATTGCCGGCAGGGACAAGTCCCTGCCTAACCGATATGGTGCGATATCGCATACAGGTGTTCATCATGCTAAGCAAGTTGGTTTGGCAGGTTGAATTGTAGCGGTAAACACCTAAAGTATAGTTATTGTCCCTCCTGCCTGTTTACAGGTGAGAGGGGCAATGGCTTTTGGGGCATAAGCTGTCAAAACAAAACGAAAAACTATACCGACGATAAAGCGGCTTGCCGCGGCAAACCGACTCGATGTCGGCGTAAACGCTGGAAAGTGGTCTGCGCTTGTCCTGACAAGCTACGCTTCGTCACAGGTCGATGTCGCTAATCCAAAGATTCCAGACGATGAATGTCTGGACTGTAAGCCAGATATTTATCGTTCCCCGTGCTGGTCGACAGCGCCAGCAGGTGACCACTTTGTTAAGCGTATAACCAACTATGGCTTGATGCTAAAAGTAGCAAAGGCACTGCCTACCCCGATGGTAAGACAGTGCCTTTTGCTTTTTGTAGGAAAGAAACCCCGAAGGGTAACTTGTTTTTGGTTGTATCTTCTCAGAGTTTAAGGACGTCAAGGAATGCTTTTTGGGGCACCTCGACTTTTCCAAACTGCCGCATACGGCGCTTACCAGCCTTCTGCTTTTCGAGCAGTTTCCGCTTCCGCGTAATATCACCACCGTAACACTTGGCAGTTACATCTTTACGCAGGGCGGAGATGGTTTCCCGTGCAATGACCTTAGCACCCACTGCCGCCTGTATGGCAATAACAAACTGTTGGCGTGGCAGTAGTTCCTTGAGCTTTTTGCATATCTGCCGGCCAAAGGCTTCTGCTTTAGACCGGTGAACCAGCGCGGAGAGTGCATCCACAGGCTCACCGTTTAGGCGGATATCCAGCTTAACCAGGTCCGTTTCCCGGTACTCTATAGGCTGATAGTCGAAGCTGGCGTAGCCCCGGGAGACCGATTTGAGACGATCGTAGAAGTCAAACACGATCTCAGCCAGTGGCAGATCAAAGGATAGCTCCACCCGCTCAGGCGTGAGGTAATGCTGTTTTGTCAGCGTACCCCGTTTCTCCATGCAGAGGGTCATGATCGTTCCGATAAACTCGGGCTTGGTGATGATCTGAGCCGTGATATAGGGCTCTTCCACCATTTCAATGGTGTGCTGTTCAGGCAACTCCGAAGGCGTCCGTACCGTGTATTCCTCTCCGGACTTATCCATCAGGTTATAGGAAACGTTGGGAACGGTTGTAATGACATCCATATCAAACTCCCGGTAGAGGCGCTCCTGCACAATTTCCAGGTGCAGCATGCCCAGGAATCCGCAGCGGAATCCGAAGCCCAGCGCAGCGGAAGTTTCCGGCTCAAATACCAGAGAGGCATCGTTGAGCTGCAATTTCTCCAGGCTGTCGCGCAGGTCTTCAAAGTCATCGTTGTCGAGAGGGAAAATTCCGGCAAAAACCATGGGCTTGACATCTTCAAAACCCTGAATCGCCTTTTCGCAGGGGCGTTCCACCGTAGTGATGGTATCCCCCACCTTAATCTCCTTGGACTCCTTAATGCCGGTGATAATATAGCCTACGTTGCCAGCTTCCAGTTTGTCCTTAGGGTACTGTGTCATTTTGAGCACACCAATCTCGTCGGCCTCGTACTCCTTGCCCGTGTTCACAAACCGGACAAGGTCGCCTTTGCGCATTGTGCCATTAAGTATCCGGAAGTAAGCGATGACACCGCGGTAAGCATTGAAAACGGAATCAAAGATCAGTGCTTGCAGTGGCGCTTCGGGGTCACCTTGTGGCGCTGGTATGCGCTCCACAATGGCTTCCATAATGTCAGGAACACCACGCCCGGTCTTGCCACTGGCCAGGAGGATGTCCTCCTTTTCACAACCAATGAGGTCAATAATCTGATCAGAGACTTCATCGATCATAGCACTTTCCATGTCTACCTTATTGAGGATCGGGATGATCTCAAGGTCATGCTCAATCGCTAAGTAGAGATTGGAAATAGTCTGTGCCTGAATACCCTGAGAGGCATCTACCAGCAGGAGTGCGCCCTCGCAGGCGGCAATAGAACGGGATACCTCGTAGCTGAAGTCCACGTGGCCCGGTGTATCGATAAGGTTGAACGTATATTGTTTCCCATCGCTTGGACGGTCGTAATACATCTGTATGGCGTGACTCTTAATGGTAATGCCACGCTCCCGCTCCAGGTCCATGTTGTCCAGGGCCTGGTCTTTCATCTCCCGGTCGGCAATCGTCTTGGTATACTCCAAAAGCCGGTCGGAGAGGGTACTCTTCCCATGGTCAATATGGGCGATTACACAAAAGTTTCTGGTCTGCTTCATAGCTTGCAAATATACGCTATTTTAGATGTTGGTATGCACTATTTCTGCGACAGGGCTGATTATTACATCTATTTTACGTCGGCATACCCGTTTAGATGCCCTGCGCCTTCTTATATAATGGAATGCGCTGCAAATAGTTGGCTTGGGCCGAATTGATATTCGTCAAACTTTTATATTTAGAAAAAGCTGATGTGCTGCTGAAACCTTCAGTGCCCTGTAGCGTATACCTACTTACGAATTAGCCGGTTAAATCAATCCAATACAAACAACCTGATACGGGTTCTGCCTCTCCCGGGGCGAAGCCTGATGGCAGCAAAACCGATTTGAAGTATGGCCAAAGTTCTCATCGTTGACGACGAAAAAAGTATTCGCCGAACCCTGCGGGACATCCTTGAATTCGAAAAGTACGAGGTGGAAGAAGCTTCGGACGGCATGGAGTGCCTGGTAAAGCTAAAGCAATCCCGGTACGATGTGGTGATTATGGACATCAAGATGCCTAAAATGGACGGCATGGAAGCACTGGAGCGCGTTCAAATATTGGCACCGGATACCCCCGTCGTCATGATTTCCGGGCATGCTAACATCGACACAGCAGTGGAAGCCGTAAAAAAAGGCGCTTTCGACTTTATTTCCAAACCACCGGACCTCAACCGACTGCTGATTACTATCCGGAATGCGATGGACAAATCCAGCCTCGTTACCGAAACTAAGCTGCTCAAGCGTAAGGTGTCCAAGTCTAAAGTACAGGAAATCATTGGGGAGTCGGAAGGCGTACAGGAAGTCAAAAATACCATCGATCAGGTAGGGCCAACCGATGCCCGGGTGCTCATCCTCGGGCCAAACGGGACCGGCAAGGAGCTCGTAGCCCGCTGGCTGCACGAAAAGAGCGCCCGCTCGGATCAGCCCATCATAGAAGTCAACTGTGCGGCCATACCAGCTGAGCTGATTGAAAGCGAGTTGTTTGGCCATGAGAAAGGCGCGTTTACTTCCGCTCACAAGCAGCGCATCGGTAAATTTGAGCAAGCTAACGGCGGCACCCTCTTCCTGGATGAAATCGGCGATATGAGCCTTTCCGCTCAGGCTAAAGTACTTCGGGCACTACAGGAAAGCCGGATCACCCGCGTAGGCGGGGACAAGGAGATCAGCGTCGATGTCCGAGTAGTAGCAGCTACCAACAAAGACCTGCGCAAAGAAATTGAAGAAGGCCGCTTCAGGGAAGACCTCTACCACCGTTTGGCTGTGATCATCATCCGGGTGCCGTCCCTAAATGACCGCAAAGATGATATTCCCACCCTGGCCAGGCACTTTGTGAAGCAGGTCTGCCAGGAATACGGCGTCCCCGCAAAACCCATAGCCCCCAGCGCGCTGGAACGCCTGAAAGACGTCAACTGGACCGGCAATATCCGCGAGCTGCGCAATGCCATAGAACGGCTGGTCATCCTTAGCAAAGACCGGATTAGCGAAGGAGATGTGGAACATTATGTACTGCCCACCAGCGCTGCGCCCAGCCAGAAACTGAAGGATATCTTTGCCCGCTTCGAGAGTAAAGAGGCATTGCTGGACTTCATTGACGAGCAATTTGCCGTCTATCAAAAGGCCTGAATTGAACTAAACGCCCGGTTCAGTTGTCTTTATATGCCCCTTTGCCACGGCTGCCCTTTCTGCTTGGAAAAGGCAGCCGTTCGATTGTTCGGGCATAAGGGAGGAACCAACTATCCTGAATAAAAGAATAGCCTATGACCAGTAATCAAGTGAAAAAGCACGAAATGCGGCAGTGGGGCCGCGCGATGAAAGGGGAGAATTCCTGGACGATGTTCAAGGTCATCTCCGAGTTTGTAGATGGGTTTGAAACCCTGAACAAGATGGGGCCCTGTGTGTCCATTTTTGGCTCTGCCCGCACTAAGCCGGACCATCCTAATTACAAGAAAGCCGTTGACATAGCACGTATTCTTACAGAAGCAGGGTATGGGGTGATTACCGGTGGCGGCCCGGGTATTATGGAGGCCGGCAATAAAGGTGCGCACCTGTATGGCGGGCGTTCTGTGGGGCTCAATATCGACCTGCCCTTTGAGCAGGGCTCTAACCAATATGTAGACCACGATGCTAACCTCAACTTCCGTTACTTCTTCGTCCGTAAGGTCATGTTTGTGAAGTACGCTCAGGCCTTCGTTGCCCTGCCCGGTGGGTTTGGCACCATGGATGAGTTGTTTGAGGTGCTGACGCTGGTACAAACCAAAAAAATCACCCAAGTCCCAATTATTTTGGTAGGTACTGAATTCTGGGGAGGCATGAAGGAATGGATCAAACAGGTGATGCTGGAACAGCACCACAACATCAATCCGGATGACCTGGACCTGATGCCGATCGTCGATGATCCGGAAGATGTGGTAGCAATTATCGACCAATTCTACGCAGATAAGGGCGAGGAACTCAGTCCGAATTACGAGCTATAAAAAATGGGGGTAGGTGGAGGCACTCCAAAGTGCCTTCCACCTACAAAATATAATGGGTTTGTGCGGAAACGTAATCAATCAGCAAAAAGAAGCAGAAATCTCCGATTTAGAATTTGAGTATTACATAGACGGTAAAGAAATAGTTTTCAAGCAAATAGCCCACAATAAAAGTGGCTCATACCTGCTAACGGTTTACACGCCCACTGGCCAGCAGGTTTTTTCATCCACTTTTGATTGGTACGATAGCCAGGAAGAAATAAGAGTTGCTTTAGATCCATTGAAGAGCAGCGGCATCTATTTCTTTAGTTTAGCCAATCTAGCAAGCTCGGAATACCTAACCGGCAAATTTGTTTATACGCAATGGTAATGCTTACAGGATTTCAAAATTTTAACCAAACGCCAATGCAGTGGATGGCAAACTAATTCAGTGTCTTGTTTCTTTTTCTCTTTTTAACCGCTTGTGCTAGCAAGCCAGTTCAGGTATCCGAAACTGCTGTAAGCGACGAGTGCGAGGAGTTTTATGAATACATCCGTACGCAGTGGTATCAGACGGAGGGAGGCTGGTACGAACTTCGGAAGATAGAAGAAATGGGGGGAGAGTACAACAAAGAAAATTATGAACCCATAAATTTAGGGCCCTGCCTTGTAGGCCTGCATAAATCCGAGATAAGGGCATTGTTTGGGCAGCCGCACGGGGAGTGGGTAGCAGAAGGATTTGGGATAAATTCTTTTGCGTATTGCCGATCTGCTTATTGTGTCAATGAGGATAGTAATGGATTATCTAGCGGTAGCGGTGGCGCTATATTTTTTGACGATAATGACCGATTTAAAAAGGACTATATGCTGAGCATCAAGCATTACCAAAAATACCTTTTACTCCGGCGGAAGCAAGGGAAACAGCGGCCGTGATATGAAAAGCAAAAATCTTATATTCTTAATCGCTCTGTGTACGGTGTCAGCTTGCTCCTCCTTTCCGGAACAGAGGCAACCTGTCAGCGATGCCTGCCAGCCGTATTACGATTTTATCAAGGCGTAGTGGCAGCGCACGGAAGGCGGCTGGTATCAGTTTAGAGAGGAGGAGCAGATATTTGAGCGGTACCGTCAGGGGGATTTCCTGTACCCCTTCGGCGGCGGTTGTCTTTTAGGAGCAAGCAAGCAGTTTATTCGGGACTTATTCGGTTCTCCTAATTACGAAACGGTATTGCGGAGCAAAGGTGTGAACATCTTCAATTACCTGCATGGAGGAAGATTGTTATAAAACCTATCAGATCACCGGGCTGAACTACCCTGGTCTGGTCTTTTTCTTCGATGAAGAGGAGCGGGTAGAGGATATCTACATCAGCAGGGATTGCCGGCTGCTTTATTTTATCAGCATGAAGCGTATATTATTGAGAAGTTGCGGGAGAAGCAATAGGGTTAGATCAAAGCCCCCGAGGTAGACCGCATTTTGAAACGGAAGTTGCATGCAGCAGCGCAGATGATGCGGAGGTGGATGAAAATTAAATATGCTTGAGGCGAATGTATTTTTGATATAAAAATGTATTTTTTGGATAAGCTGGAGCAGAGCGGGAAGCTCTACCCCAGCAGCCATAGCAATTATTCAGCAAGCCCTTTGCGCTGGTTTATTTTTAGTTTTTCCAAATATATTTTTACCTTTAATTGTCGGTTGGATTCCAGTTAGGCTAGCTTTTACAGGATCGCCCTGTTTAAAGCGTGCTACCTGTTCCTTATCCGCCATTTCCTCCCTCCCTTATTGTCAGTGTATTCAATTCTTAAAGGGCATATGCTTTGGCGTACCGATATGGTACCGGAGCTGAAAACAAGCTATAAATAAACGAACACCGTCATGAAGAGATTTCTTTACATTTTACCGCTTGCATGGGCGCTGTTGCTGCTTGGTTGTGCGCCATCTGAACAAACGGATCAGACAACCGCTACGCCAACTGAAGAACCCATGGGCGCAGACAATATCGCCTACAAGTGGGGAGAAATGGCGCTGCAGGCTACCGCCAATGACACGGAGCGTTTCAACCCCCGCCCCACGGTGACTTCCCGTTACCTCGGGCTCATCTTTGTGGCCGTATTTGATGCCTGGTCGCGTTACGATGAGCAGGCTTCGCCGGTTTATCTCAGCGATGTAGAGCGTCAGCCCATCTCTGTACAAACGCTGGATAACAAAGAAGAAGCCATTAGCTATGCGGCCTATCGTACCCTGTGCGAGTACTACTACACCGATAGCTTGTTGTTCAGGTCGTTTATGGTAGAATTGGGCTATGACCCGGACAATCAGTCGGTTGATCCTGCTACTCCCGCTGGCATCGGCAATCTGGCAGCGGCAGCGGTCATCGAAGCCAGAAAAGGAGATGGGGCCAATCAGTACGGCGAGGCCGAAGGGGCTAAGGGCATGCCTTATGCAGATTACACAGGTTACCTGCCGGTGAATACACCGGAAGAAAATGTAGACATCAACCGCTGGCAGCCTAAGTATTTCGTCACGAAGGATGGGCAACGCTACGCGCCAGGCTGCTTGACACCCTACTGGCAGTTGGTCAAAACGATCGGCATCCAGTCTGCTGATCAGTTCCGCCCCGGGCCGCCTCCGATGAAAGGCTCAGAACAACTGGCCAAAGAAGTCGCGGAAGTAGTGGAAATGCAAGCCAACCTGACCGATGCGGAAAAAGCTTTGGTGGAGTTTATGCGCGATGGCCCCCAATCGGTGCAGCAGGCCGGGCACTGGCTAAAGTTTGCTCAGGATGTCTCCCGGCGCGATAAGCATACCCTGGATGAAGACGTGAAAATGTACTTCCTGAATCAAGTCACCGCTATGGATGCCTTCATCGCTTCCTGGGATTCCAAGATGCACTATGATTTTGCACGCCCCTACGCGCTGATCCATGATCATTACCGCGGTAAAGAGATCACTGGCTGGGTAGGCCCGGGCAAAGGATTTGTGAAGATGAAAGGCGAAGAATGGCGCCCTTATTCCCCAGCAGAATTCCTCTGTCCGCCTTTCCCAAGTTACGTCTCCGGTCACAGTACGATCAGTGGTGCCTGTGCCGAAGCCTTGCGTCTTTTTACCGGAAGCGACCAATTTGGCGAAAGCCAGCAACTCGTCGCCGGGGCACTGACGGAGCCGGATAACCTTGGTGATACAGTGGTGCTTGAGTTCCCAACCTTTACAGAAACGGCAGAGATGGCTGGGATTTCAAGAGTGCTGGGAGGCTATCACATTCAAAGTGAGAATGTTGCGGGCCTGGAATTGGGCCGTGATGTGGCACAGGAGGTATGGAGATTTTACCAAAAGCATATTGGTGCTTCCAGGCTGAGCAGCTCAGAATAGGTGCCCCAAAGACGAAGAAATGACTGGAAAAGACCAATCGGTCTTTTTTTTCGACAAAATTGAAAAACGTCAGGCAACCAATTGGCGACGGTGTTCGTTATCTACCTCGAAAAGTAACGCAATACCCGCTATGACAAATCAAATAACTGTAGAATCCCCCGCTGCTACCCACACGATTCAAAATCGCGTCATTGACCTGATCAGCTGGCGTTTGAATATGCCGGTTGACAATATTCACCCTTACAGCCGCCTTCAGGAAGACCTTTATCTGGATGCTATCGACCTGATGCTACTGATTGCAGAGCTGGAGAGCCGCTTCAACGCGTACCTTTCTGCTGAGGAATACGATGCCATTGAAACCGTGGAGGACGCGACGAATTACCTGATGAAGTATGCCGCTTAGTGGCAGAGAAAAAAATTCATCATTTACTCCTGCCTGCCCGTGAGGTTTTAGCCCAAGCAGGCAGGTCTGTCAACCTGTTTGGTAAAAGGCAGCTTTGTTAGTTAGGTTGCCTGAACTCCTTTCGACACCGGTACAGGTTGCGCCTTGTACCGGAAAAAGACAACAGCAAGTGTTCCCTGTCTACAGAGAGCACTTGTCCTGTTTCCTGGCATTTCCTTCCTGTCCCTAAGGTCCGCAGCCGATGTGGAAAACTCTTTCCCAATTTAATTTTTTGCTTCAACCGAAAGCCCTATTTTCGGTGTTATACTGACGATTGAATGGTTTGCCACAGCAAACCTACTCAATGTCAGC
>ENA-UENT01000139-UENT01000139.1-marine-metagenome-genome-assembly--contig:-NODE-139-length-54587-cov-11.004674_pt1 | contig 54587 bp, 44 predicted proteins | sample MGYA00237879_ERZ529330 | MGnify/ENA primary metagenome ERZ529330 (study PRJEB26372, sample SAMN05368345) | marine metagenome | biome: cultured habitat; feature: ocean water; material: water; isolation... | reverse complement strand
CTCAACCCATAAATTAACACTTGACAGACCACTGGTGCCCGGGTGCGAAATCGGTGAGGTCATTGACACGCCGCTGAACCCGGTGCTGATTTAGAGCCCCGTCACCCTATCACAAAGAAGGCAGCAGTATCAAATGTGGTACTGCTGCCTTCACTTTTTAAAATTGAATGCCTGCCTGTGGACCGACTGGGAGTTAAAAAGGCTGGCGCTGCCTCATTTCTCCGTCCTACCTTAGAAGGCTGACTTCCCCCTGGTCCTGCTGTACCCGCCCGTCCGGCCATTCGACCTCGATGTAATAGGCGTAGACTTCAACCGGGGCGGCTTGCCCCTTGAAGGTACCGTCCCAGGGCAGGCCCGGGTCGTCAATGGGCAGGTTTTCCCGCTCGTGCAGCATTGCGCCCCACCGGTTGAACACCATAAACCGCCGTACCCGTAGCTCCTGCATGGCAAAGACCGGTCCTAAGGCATCATTGCGCCCGTCGCCATTGGGCGAAAAGGCGTTGGGCATAGCAAAGCCCTGCCGCTCCTCTACCGTTACCAGCACTTCATCTGAGGCGGTGCAGCCCAGGCTATCTGTCACCTGCAGCTGGTAGAGCTGCGTCTGCGCCGGGCTGGCTTGGGGAGTCAGGCAGTCCGTGCAGGACAGCCCCTCCGGGGGCGACCATTGCACTATGGGCACCAAAAGATTGGTACTGCCCAGCAGGGGGGCAGCTTCCCCCGGTACGATAGTGCGGGAGGGCCCGGCCTCTGCCGTAACCGGCACAGGGCCTGGTAAAACCAATACGGTGTCGAGCCGGCAGCCGTTTGAGCCGGATATGCCCAGCTCGTAACTGCCTGCGGGCAGCCCGGCAAAGACAGGGCTGGATTGCGGCGCACTGCCCGACAGCTCATACTGGTAGGGCGGGCTGCCGCCTTCCAGGTCTGCTATCGTAATTTCACCGTTCTCTTCCCCAGTGCAGCCTGGCGGCAGGAGACTGAAGGCTGCACTGAGGGGTGGCACCAGGAGCACCTCCGTGGAGCCATTGCCCACGCAGCCATTATCGCCCGTCAGGGTAACGCTGTACAGGCCAGGGCTGCCCACTTCAATGTTGCTGCCTTGCGACCCGTCCAGCCAGGTGTACCCGGCGGCGGGCCCGGCCTGCAAAACGGCTGTGCTGCCCCCGCACAGCAAAAGGCTGTCGGGCAGCCCGGCATCAGGGGCAGGCAGTACGGCCAGCGTTAAGCAGCGCGTGGAGTCGCAGCCGCTGCTGCTGGCGTAAGTGATGCAGGCCGTGGTATCTTGTGAGAGCAGCTGCCCCTGCCAGCTGTAGGGCTCGCCTTCGCAGGCGGTGGCTTCTTCTTCTATCAGGATAGTGCCGGTGAACACGAGCTGCAGCTGATAAGCAGAGTCGCACCCTTCCGCTGTAGTGTAAAGGGCGGTGAGCAGCGTATCTGCTGTGTAGGCTGCTCCCTGCCATGTGAAAGTGTCGCCGCTGCAGAGCTGAAGGCTTTCCTGGAAAAGGACGGGCTCTGCCGGCTCGGTGATTTCGGCAGTAGCCGCTTGTGTGCAGCCTGCTGCATCCGTCACGGTAAGGCTATAGGTGCCTGCAGGCATGCCGCTGAGCGGGTTGCCTGCAATGCCGCCTGTCCAGTTGTAGCTGTAAGGGGGCAGCCCGCCCTGCGGCGCCGCGAGGATGCTGCCGCTGCTGCCCCCCCCGGCAGAGCGCCGGGCTGGGCTGCAGGCTTACGCCTGAAAGGTCAGAAAAGGCCAGCTCGATGGTATCGGCAGCGGCACAGCCTGCTGAATTGGCTGCCTGCAGCCAAAAGCTCCCCGGGCCTTGTGCGAGCAGGGAGGCCCCGCTGCTGCCGTCGCTCCATGAGTAATTTTGCAGCCCGGCGGGCGCTTGCAGCAGCAGGCTGCCACCGGGGCACAAGATGGTATCCGCGCCCAGGCTGAAAGCGGGCGCATCCGCAATTTCTACGGTGGCCACAGCCGTATCCGGTGGGCACCCGGCGCTGCTCTGTATGTAAAGGTAGGTGCCGGGGGCGTCTGTTGCCGGGTCGAAGGAGCCGCTGCCCGGCTGCCACTGCCCGCCGGGGGCAGGGCTGCCAGTCAGGCTGTCCAGCAGCTGGAATGGGGAGGTGCCCGGGCAGGCGGTAACCGAAGCGTCTTCTCCTGCGGAGGGCGTACTGCTGAATAAGGGCAGCTGGGCATGGGCTGTGTCTGATAAATTATTTGCAGCGTAAGCGATGAAGCGGACTTGACGCTCGCCCGCTTGCAGCGGCATAGCGGTATTGCTGTAGCGCAGGGCCTGCAGGGCTAGCTCCCAAGCCTGAATGCTTGGGCGGAGGGGCGCGCTGAGCAGGAGGGCGCTGCCGCCCCCGCTGACTTGTATGCTGTCCTGGCCGAGAAAACTCAGGGACTCGGCGGCGCCGTCTAAAGTGCCCTCAAGCAGTACGCGGATGGAGTCCACATAACCGAGCTCAGATTCAATTCCGGCATCAGCGTCCACCACCGGCAGGGCACCGGGTGCACAGGCCGTATCGGCAGCGTAAGACAGCAATGGGGCGGTGCTGTCGTCCAGGTCGGGGTCTACAACTAGAGTGCAGGCAGGCGGTGTAAGCTCAAGCGGTGATGCAGCCGATCTTATGCGATATGGCAGTTCGCAGCCGATGTCTATCCTTTGTTGGTTTTCGAAATCTATAATGTCCATGAAGTACCGCTCTTCAATGGGCGCCCACCTAAAGCCATAGGTGATGGTGCTGTCGCAGGATAATTGTAGCGTGACCATATCGTCAATGGCTCCTTCTTCAAAAATGTCTAGCGGGATGACCATTTCGCTATTTTGGAAATTCTCCCGGTCCATGTAATGAATACCAAAACCATCTCCGTAATACAGGCTGTCGTTCCTGATGGTCAAGCCAAACCCATAGCCGACAGGGTCAGTCTCCGTCGTAGTTAAAATTTCAGTCTCTCCGGTATTTACATTGGCAATACCTACCGCACCAATCATCCCTTCGAGTCTTATAGCGTAGAAGATACTGTCGTTAACGAACTGTATTTCTCCAAAATTCGTGTTAAAAGAGCCGATGTATGATAAGGAGCCATCGTTTAAATTGACAGAATAGAAGTCGCCGCTCTGAAGACTTAGGGCGTACAATTGTCCCGAAGGTGTATAACTAAAAAAAGGAGCGTCTATACCAGATGCAATTGACGTATCAACCACAGAGAATGCACATTCAGAAGGATTTAGAATACCTACATTAGTAGGCCCATTTATCCCATTCCGATAAGTCACCAGGATTTCCTGCCCTAAAACAGGAGTTGCGTAGGCCGTAACAATGAGTGCACAGACAAAAAGATTTTGGAGGCTTATGCTCTTTTTCATGGTATTATGTAGTTGGCAGAAACAATGCAAAGGCCAAGCTCGCTGGGGCGCGAGCCTGGCTTTTGAATGAACACTTTAGGGGTGAAGGTCTACTGTTTGATTATTTTCTGAGTTGACGTACTGCCATCATCGCTTACAATCCGAAGCAGATAAGTACCTGAGAGCAATTGTAACTCTTAATCCCTCTATGGAATCCGGCGGATTGAACAGCAGCACGTCAATGATCGTATCGCCATTGCTGTCTACCCTTTTTTCAAAGCACAAAGCGTAATCCGTACAATTACCCGACTGTGCCATTACCAAATGGTTAGAGAAAAGAAAAGAAAAGAAAAGAAAAAACAATGTTGTATTTTTCATATCAACAGTTTTTGGGTTGTCCTGGTGTTTTTTGGACAACGGTTGTTTTAAGATCGCGCAGTTGGGCTTGGAATTTGCAGCTGCCTGTATTTTTGTGTATTACGCGTTATTTTCTTAAAAATATAAAATTTAGGTGATGGGACCAAGCCGTTTACGCAGATTTAACATTGTGGATTTGCAGTGAGGGTTGAATACGCCTGCGGCTGCCTGGCACGGGCGAAGTCTGTTGCCATTCCGGATGGGTATTCCACCGAGCAGGTGCCAATCAAAGCCCATATATGCGCAAAGTAATGACCATCATCTACATGGACAAAGGCATGCGGCTGAAAGCCCCGACCAACTCGGGCCAGGAAAACGACTGGAAAACCTGGTGGTCTGTCAAGGCTAAAACTAGGGGTTGCCTGCGGCGACTTTTGAGGCTACTCTTCGTTGGATAACCCCTTACGTAGCGCTGCTATGCGCGGGAACATCCGCCTTGATTAGCCTCAAAATTCGCTCCCACTCAACCCATAAATTAACACTTGACAGACCACTGGTGCCCGGGTGCGAAATCGGTGAGGTCATTGACACGCCGCTGAACCCGGTGCTGATTTAGCGCCCCGACCTACCTGTCACCATAAAAAAGGCAGTAGTTCTAAAGGCTGGCATTGCCTTGTTTTTTTGTCCTACTGTATAAGGTTAACGGCACCTTTGACCTGGCCGGAAATGGGCCGGGCTTCAGTGACGGAAGCGGTTGATTCAACAAGGTAAGCCTCCCTGTTTTTCGGTTGTACAACAGTTTTAATGTTTCCTGGTGTAGCAAAGGCTTGCAGGAAGCTCCCGCAAATGAGTAAGCCCGGAATGAAGGCTTTTAGTCGCATAAATCTCATGGACTGTATGGTTTTAAGTTAATAAAAGTGAGTGTCGGCAGCGGCACTTTTCCGGCTGCAACGTAGACGATCAGGGCACCGCAAGGCATTTGCAGTGCATTTCTTATTGGGACAGGCTATTTGGGGGCTTACGGGTACACGGCGATCTTGTCACATTAGTTCAGCACCAATGCTACCAGGAGACCGGCGCAGCAAACCACGCCGGAAGCAGTGCCGTGAAGGCCCGACTTAGATCAGGAAAATTGTTGTTGTGTAACCTGCTGTGCATACAGGGTATACTTCCCGGCAGGGTAACTAGCGAATTGATACCCAAAGGTAGATACCAATTGTTAAGTGAAATGGGCTGTGGTGTTAAGAGGAGATTAAGAGTGGGCGGAGTGGGAAGTAGCGTTTGTTAAAACGGGGCTTTGTATTTATGCCTACATTTACGAAATACGACTTACCTAACTGAATGACCTTATGCATCAACAGAAAACAAGAAGGCTTCCGGGGGCTTTGTTAAGTATGCTTTTGGTGTTCTGTTTTACAGGATGCGTACAGGCCAAACAAGGACAGAGCCACATTTTGCCTGATACCCTTGAGATGACTGCTGCCGAATTGCTGGAAGCTGCCCGTAAGTATCTACCCCAGAGCCCTAACGTAGCGCTTCATCTGGCGTTGGCTGCCAGGCGTAAAGCCGGTTGGGATGGCGATCTTGCTCTGCAATTCAAGGTCCGCAAACTGGAAGGCGATGCATTGCAGTACACCGGCCAATATGCTGAGGCCTTGTCGGTTTATCTAGCCTTGCTTTCCGTTTTACCAGCCGGGAACCAGAAAGACCACCGCAGTCATCTGCTCAAAGAGCTGGGCAATGTAAATGCCTATATGGGCAGCTATGATCAGGCGCTGGAATGCTATCAGGAAGCCTTGTCCATAGCCATTGAGCTGGGAGATGAAACGGTCACCGCCAAACTCAACAACAATATTGGCCTGCTTTACTACCGTCTCGGCGATTATGCCAAAGCCAAAGGTTACTATGAAAAAACACTTGCCATCAGCCACCGGCTGAATGACCCCGTGGTTGAAGCTTCCACATATACCAACCTTGGATTTTTATTGTCCAGGCAGGGCAATCATTCCAAAGCGCTCAGCTATCAGCAAACCGCTTTTCGGTTGTACGAAGAGGCCGGAGACCATTTGAGGCAGACGAATGCTTATATCAATATTGGGCTGGAGTATGAATTCCTGGACTCCCTCCCACAGGCTATAGCTCATTTTAATAAAGCCCGGCAGGAAGCTTTGGCTTCCGGGCATCAGGTGGTCGGGATCGATGCCCTGAATAAGCTTGGTGCCGTGTACATCAAAACCGGGCAGTATGATCAGGCCAGGGAGGTGCTGCAGGAAGCTTACACAATGGCCAATGCCCTAAATGACCCGGCGCTACGCAATGAAATCAATCTGAAACTGTCTGACTACTATAAGGCAGTGGGGCTGTATGGACTGGCACTACAGTATTTTGAGCAGTGGTCTGTCCTCAAGGACAGTATAATCAACCAGGATAACCTCAAGCGTATTTCGGAGCTGGAAGTCCGGCATAAAACCGCCCGGCAAAAGCAGGAAATACAGATTTTGGAGCAGCAAAATGCCCGGCAGCGGCTTGTTATCCTATTTACCCTGATTACGGCTCTGCTACTTGGAGCAAGTGGGGTGCTACTTTGGAGCCGCTACCAAATCAGAGGCCGGTTGCTCCAAAACGAGAGGCTATTGCAACTACAGGAAAAAAGGCGCCTCGCCCTGGAAGCAGAGAATGAAAAGCAACGGTTTGAAAAGCTGAAAATCGAACAACAACTCAGAGAGGAAGAGAACAAACGGTTGCAAAATGAACTGCAGCTAAAAAACTCGGAGCTGTCGACCGTTGCGATGCTCTTATACCAAAAAAATGAGCGCCTCGCCGGGCTGCAAAAAGCAATTGACGATATCAAACGGCCCCAAGCCGATCTTGGCGATACCTTGAAGCAGCTGAAGCAGCAAATACGTCTGGGCATACGCCTGGATGAAGACTGGGCGTATTTCAAGCAGCACTTCGAACAGGTACATCCGGAGTTTTTCAGCCGGCTGGGACAGCAGTTCCCTAATCTTACCCCTTATGATCACCGGCACTGTGCTTATATAAAAATGAACCTCAGCACCAAAGAAATTTCCCGTCTGTTCAATATTAACCCCTCCAGCGTACAACGCTCCCGGGTGCGGTTGAAGAAAAAGCTGGGTTTGAGTAAAACAGTCGATTTACTGGCGTTTATCCGGGATTTTTAATAGCGAAAAGGAGTTGTCATAGGCTTGTCACACCCTATTTCTTGTCCGGTCATTGTGAATGTCACACCTTGAGGGCATTATTTACCATAAACATTCTTTTGACTATGCGACTTTTCAAACCCATTGCTTTTCTTGTATTGTCCGCGCTGCTGTTCCCTCTTTCCAGCCAGGCGCAACTTCGTAGCTTTCAAAAGCTCTATCAAACGGAACATTTCACGACCTGTTTTGATATAGCGCCAACCCCAGACCAGGGTTATATCATTACCGGCTTTGAAGACCGGCCCGCTCCTTTTAATATGCCATTGGTCCCTTATCTGGCAAAGATTGACTGCCGGGGGGAGATGGAATGGGTCAAAAAGTATGGCATGACTACGAACATCGACAATACGGACCCCAGGGTGGCCGCGCTGAATGATGGCGACTACGTGATGATGTCTACCGTTCTGCAGGCAAATTATGATCTCCTGGTGACGAGAGTCCGCCCGGACGGTGCTACTGTCTGGCAAAATACCTACGGTGGGCCCGGAAAGGACGTGGGCCGGGGCATGCTCAGGTTATCAGACGACAATATTGTGGTGGTAGGCTCTACACAGTCTTACGGTACAGATGCCGGCTCGGTCTACTCTGACATGTATGCCGTGAAAATCAACAGCGAAAGCGGGGATACGCTTTGGACAAAAACCTATGGCAATGCGCAGGGTATTGATGACCTGTGGGGCCTGGTGGAAAACGAAGGAGGCGATCTGACTTTTGTTGGGCGTTCTTTCTTTGATGGCGGTATTTGGCTGAGCCTGATCCGTACGGACCCGCAGGGCCGGATCAAGTGGTCAAAGGTAATTGGCAAAGCTAATCATCATTCTCAGGGCTTTGACATACAGGCTTTTCCGAATGGCGATTTCATCGTCACCGGTTTTACGACCATTGCAAAGGTAGATTTCAATTCACTGGTGGATTTACCGGTGGTTCGCCTTGATTCAGATGGGAATATCCTTTGGGCCACTGTCCTGCATGGTTCCGGACCGGATTTGAGCGAAGTGGGCTCCACCATCGTGCTTGGAGAGGATGTCGTGGCCGTTGCTCTGGAATCAAGTAGCTACCCGTCCAACAGTCCTGATCTCACCAAACGCCTGATCTATCAGCTCAGCCCCGGGGACGGCACCCTGCTAAAGGCCACAGCCTTCAATGGCTCTGGCGGGCAATTCCCTATGATCCGGAAAGATTGGGACGGGTATATCATGTCCGGCTTTTCGGATGAGTTCCCCGGCTCATGGAATGACCCTGTAATTATCAAGCTGGACGAAGACTTTCAGAGCGGTTGCGAAGAAACAGACCTGACCAATCAAACTATTGCAGCAGCTCCGCAATGGGATGTATCAGATATAGCGTATACCACTGACCGGGGCGGGCAAGTCACCGCATATATGGTAGATAGTCTGGGCACACTATTCCAAGACTCTACTTTCTGCTTCTCGGGCACTCCTCTTGTAAATTGTGAGACGATCAGCAACAGTGAAAACCTGACCATCAGTGAGCGGATGGTCGTCTATCCAAACCCTACAACTGGCGTTGTGACGCTGGAGTTTAGCACCTCTTCTCCCGAAAGAGCAGTGGTGGAGCTATACAATCTGCAGGGTGTTTTGCTAGGAAGACAAGAGCAGGAGCAATCCTCCTCACTTCAGGTCGACCTGAGCGCCTATCCCTCAGGGACTTACTTTTTGAAAACCCTGACGACATCGGGCACTCTGACCCAACGGGTCCAAAAACTTTAATTCCCAACATAGTCTAAACGGTATAGCCTCTGCATTTTTCGAAGTGTGGAGGCTTGTTTTTTTGAGGTGCATGCCAGTTGCTATAGATGATACAGCCTACAACATTTTGTCAAATCAACAACTAAACCCGTTTAGTTGTTAAGCTTAATAAGAAATCTTAATAACTTACGGCAAAAGACGTTTCGTTTCAAATACCTAAACCACTTTATTTAATCATGCACAACGACAGGACAGCAGGATATACCGGATATCACCCAATCTCTACTTTAACACCTTCAAAGCCGGGCATTCTTTTGGTGATGCTTAGTATGGCATTCGCCATTCCATCTGTACTGTTGGCACAAACTCAGGAGCGCCTAAAGCTATTCATCGACTGCAACTGCGACCGTAACTATCTGGTGCAGGAAATCACCTATCTGGACCACGTGCGTGATCAGGGTCAGGCCAATATTCAGTTGTTTATTTTTGATATCTGGACAGGAGCAGGTGGCCGCTCTTTTACCCTCAACTTCAAAGGTCAGGGGTCATTTGAGGGATTAGAGCAGGAACTCAAGTTCGAGTCTAACCCCAATATGACCAATTCGGAGGTCCGGGACGGTTTGCTGAGAACAGTGAATCAGGGGCTGCTCCATTATCTGGTGAATTCTGAGTTGGCCAGCCATATCGATTTCCAGGTTAATGTGCCGGAAGGGACAGGTACTGCCGGTGCTGAGGAAAACAAAGATCCGTGGGATTACTGGATTTTTGAAGTTTCGGGCAACGGCCGGTTGTACAAGGAGTCCTCCCGTGAAGAATTTAGTGTGGACCTGGGCGTAGATATAGACCGGGTTACGGATGCCTGGCGGGTGCGGATTGATGGTCAGGTCAGCCACGCGGAGAACCAATTTGAGAGCGACGATGAAATGCTGGTGAGTGTTCGAAAATGGAAGGTTTTATCGGGGAGTATCGTCAAGAGTATCACCGATCATTGGTCTACCGGCGTGTTTAGCGGCATACGCCAAAGCACCTTCAATAATATTGCTCAGGCCTACAATTTTCACCCTGCCCTGGAGTACAACATCTTCCCCTACGAGGAAGTCCTGCGCCGGGAGATTACCTTTGCCTACCGGATTGGCTTTCAGCATCAGCAATACTTTGAGCGTACGGTTTTCGGGCAAATTGAGGAAAACCTCCTGAACCACTCTCTGGATATTCAGCTGCGCTTCCGGCAGCCCTGGGGCGATATTTTCACCACTTTGCAGGCCTCTTCTTTCCTGCACGATATGTCCAAAAACCGGGTAGAGTTCGACAACTGGATAGCCGTACGGCTGTACGAAGGGCTCGCTCTCCGGTTTTCTGCTAATTTCGACCTGGTCAGCGATCAAATCAATTTGCCGGAAGGGGACACCTCTGTGGAGGATATCCTGCTGCAGCAACGGCAGATCGCGACGGACTTTGCGGCGAGCACTGGTCTGGGGCTGAGCTATACTTTTGGCTCTACACTGAATAATATTGTGAATACGCGCTTGTAAAGCTACACTACAGCCCGACAACTGGAGGTACGCCTGGCTTTAGATAGGCAAAACCAGAGATTGCAGTATCCGTTCAGACGCTATGCCAACGAGCTTAAAGGGCTGTTTTGGGAAGCTTTACGCATGGAGTGACCTATGATGGGCAGGGCTTTTTGCTGATTTGGTAGTGCATTCCCCCTTTACGAATAGACGAAGACCAAGACTTGGGCGCCTATTCAGTCCAGGCATTGGCAAGCTCCACAACTACGGTATCTGACCAGCCATCATCAACCGTGACTGAACGCTCTCTATTGCTGATTCAACGGACAGACAAACCGTTGCACCCATTTGGTAAGGTTATTTGGGCAGGCTACTCCCATCTTTGCAGCATCAGTTCTTCACTTGGTGAACTTAGGATTTGATCCACGGCAATAGCCGTTCTTCTCCACTGGGATTATTTTTCACCGGTAAGGAGTAACCTATGCTTTCACCAGCAAATAAAAGGACAAAATATAAACTGATCATGAAACAAACTCCATTATTGCTTCTTGTTTTCCTGGCCCTGTTCTTCCTTCCACAGCTTGGCAGTGCACAGTCCTCCGGTCACAAGGTGATTGTGCCGGCCTAATTCTTCCCCTACGATAATGACGACCCTGGTCAGCATAATGTTGGCCCCTACTGGTCTACCCTCATTGAGGCGGCTGAGCAGTACGGCGACCGCCTGGTGGTCATTGCCAACGTTAATAGTGGTCCGGGGGATGGCAGTAATGCCTGGGCCGTACAAAAGTATCAGGAAGCCATCACAAAGGTGCGCAATGCCGGTGGCGTCGTATTAGGCTATGTACACCTGTGTTACGGGCTGGATCACAGTTCAGCCGCCTGCAGTGGCCGTAATCTGCAGCAAGTACAGGGAGAAATCGCCAGATGGCACAACACTTACAACGTAGATGGTTACTTTTTTGATGAAGCTCCCACGGATGCGGGTAAATTGCAGTGGCTGAAAGACCTGGACAGTTACACCAAAAATTATGTAGCCCTGAACTTTAGCGCCGGGCGAAAGCTGTACCGGGTCATGCACTACGGCACCACGCCCGGGTCGGGTTACCTCAGCACTCCCGACTGGATTCACTCCGTATGCGAACGGCCGATCAATTTGTACCCTTCCGGCCCCGGAACGAAACCCAATGTCGGTGCTGCCCTGCAGCAGGTGGGATATAACGCACAGTTGATGCAGGGTAAGCCGGCCGCCGCTATGCTCTACCAGCAGGGAGGGCTTACCGCCAATCAGCAAGATGCGCACATTCTTTCGCAATTACAGCAGCAACTTCGCAGCGGCGCTGCCTACAGCGCCCTGGACTTTACCTGGGACGATGCCAAAGCCAGATTAGCACAAAAGGGTTTTACCTACCTCTACGTCACCGATGACGGCGCGGATGGCAATCCCTGGGACAAATTGCCGGACTTCTTTTGGCGGTTGTTCTGAATTTTTTAGACGGAGGTCGCTTTGGAAGTGCCTTCCATCTACCATAACATGCCGGGAGCGGCATGTTGTATGAGCCTGTATTCGTAATTTGATTCACTGGTACAAAGAGCACTGGGGCATAAGCCGCAATTTTTTTTAGAACTGGTTGGATGCTAACATAGCATCTCTTAGCTCCATAAATCCTGAACGGGGCGCTAAAACCGGTTTCTATAACTAAGCCATTAGCATACAGGCCTCAATAACATGAAAAACGACATCTGCAGAGACTACTTCGCAAGGAGTTGGCTGATCCAGAGATGAATACCAGATGGAGAGTATCGGCACTAAGATGGCTTTGAGCCCTTGTAGTGCTGATACTCCTTCGTTAGCAATTAAGCTTTCTGTAACTGTACGTTGATGGCGATGGGGCCTTTGGGGCCAGACCCGATTTCAAAAGCGACTTTATCTTCCGCATCGATCTCTTCTTCCAGATCGTTCGCGTGTACAAAGTAACTCTCCTGGGTGTCCTTTTCAATGATAAAGCCATAGCCCTTTTCGGCGTTGAAGAACTTTACTTTGCCTTCTCTTTCGTACTTAGACTTTCCGTCATCTTCGTACTTTGGGACGCCAATTTCAATGTCTTCCAGCTTGACCTCTTTCTTTGGCTTGTCGGGAGGAGTAGTAGAAAACTGGCCGTTTTCATCCACATACATGAATTCGATCTGGCTCTTGTCCTCAAACTTTTTTTGTTCTTTCCGCTCCTGCTTCTCTTTCCTCTTTTTACGTTTTTTCTTTTCCCGTTCTTTCTTTTGATAGCTATCCGCCATTCAGATTTCTGTTTTAGTGAATAATTTGACTACATCCAAATCAAAGCAAATAGCCGGTCTTAACGTTCTATTTCAGTAATATTGAAAATAGCTCAGTTTCTCAAGGTACACTTTTTTAATGGCTTTTGTGCGTATTCTCTCTTAATTAGGTCAAATCATGACAATGAGGGGAGTATTCGGCTTCATTTTCTCAGAAACCGGGTAGATATGGGGCAGGGCTGCTTTTTCGTTTGAGTCGATAACAAAGGGAGCCATCTCCTGTCAAAGTCATGCTGCTTTAGAAGGTGGCCCCCTCCTGTCGGAATGTGGTTTGAACGCGTGTGCGGCGCCCGCTAATTCAGGAAAGACACCTTCCCGTTATCCATGTCGTAGACGCCACCGACAATTTTGATCTCACCATTGTCTTCCATCTCCCTGAGTATGGGGCTGCGCTCCCGGATTTGCGCCATGGCATGCTGCACGTTGTTTTCGCAGACCTCATGGACAAAGGCTTCGTTTTTCGAGCTTCGGTCCCCTTCATATTCGGTCGCCTCCACGGCTGGCTTTATTTTGGAAAGCATTGGCGTAATATTACCCAGTTCTACCCCGTCCACTGCGGCTTTGACGGCACCACAGTGCTCGTGCCCTAAGACCAGAATCAGCTTAGAACCGGAGACTTTGCAGGCGAACTCCATACTGCCCAGGATGTCCTCGTTAACGAAATTGCCTGCCACACGAGCGACAAACACATCGCCAATACCACGGTCGAAGACGTCTTCCACCGGAACCCGGCTGTCGACGCAGGATAAAACAATGGCTTTAGGATATTGCGCATTGGTGCTCTTGCGCACTTGTTCTGAGTGGTTCCGGGTGGTCAGGTCATTGCGCATGAAGCGCCCGTTGCCTTCCTTGAAGGACTGAATGACCATATCGGGCGTGAGCGCTGCCTGCTCTTCGGCGGTCAGGACATCCTCAACCAGGCCCACAATTGATTCTTCCTCAGTATTTTCAGTCGCTTCTTCCGCCTTTTCAGGCTCCGTGGGCGGGCTGCAGGACAGTAGGAACAGGGTGAAAAATGTTAAGATAATAACGAAAGGCCGTGAAGTATTCATAGTGTTCAGATTTTCAGGTAAGTAATATTTCAATCCGCAAGCATTGCTGATTGGATAATTGACACCGGCCGGGAAACCTGGTTCGCACTTGTTTTAAAGCGTAGCTTTGCTGTAGTATGGAGATGCTATTCCGTTTACCGATTTAAAGTCTTAGTCCGTTGCTAATGCGGTATCGTTCCATTGGCGAAAACAAAGGATAATTCTCAGTAAGCCAACGTCTGCTTCGAACGTTCAAATTCCTCCAGGCAATCGTCTAAGGACTGCCCCTCTACATGAATACATTCGCAAAACCTAAACCCAATCGCTTCCTGCCCGGTATCGGCAAACTGTGTTTTGCAATCTTTTAGGGAGTTTCTTGGCATGACTTCATGGCCAAATTCCGCAAAGGCAACGGCGGCCACTACGGTGAAAAATACGAACGCGAAAAACAAGAGCGGGAACTTCGTATTATACTTCGCCGGCTTTTGAAGAATCCCCATTTCTGAAAATTCCTTCAGCGGCAAGAGGTACCTCAACCGGTCATAATTCCAAACGAGGAGGTACAAATTGGCGAGGACCATCAGGGGAGAGGTCACATAAGAACCTTCAAAACGAACGGCATAGGAAAGCAGCCATATATTCACGATGATGGGGAAGTACAGGAGTGCGCCCAACGCCACCGTCCTCGGGATGAGCAACAGCATAGCCGCTGCTACCTGCGCAATACCAATAAAAGTATAATAGTATCCGGTATGGTGCAGGGCTTCCAGGTAAGCGCCCATGGGGTGGAGTTCGGATAGCCCGCTGGCGAAGCGCTCCCCTACGATTTTGACCATTCCGGCAGCAAAGAAGGCAAAGGCCAGTACCACCCGGCAAAAGATGGAAAAGAGCCAGTACCACCGGTTCTGCCTGGCGCTGAGAAAGTATTTTTCAAATGTGGATACTGCGTTCAAAATCTTTATTTTAACAAGGCTAACCAATGCGGCCTACTAAGCCAGGTTGCTCAAAATTTCCATGAATTTAGCAAATTCCCATCTTTGTCATACTGCTCCGTCAATTCCGGCATAGAGTGCCCGCATCGGTTCATCAGCTCTTGCTGTCCTGTAGGGTAGTACAATTTCCGGTACCCGCCTCCTTTTTCGTACTCTGTCCATACGCCCGTCCGATACCCCATCCAGTACGTTCCTTCCGCTATTTTTTCGCCGGTCTCGTAGTGGTGCTGCACGAAGGAGCCGTTCAAAAAACCGTTAACGAGATAAGTGCTATTGCCTGGGTCACTTACGGTGTAGGCTCTTGACTGTACATACCGCAATTCCCGGTTGACGGTGCCATCTGTATTGAAGAAGACACTGGTCCCGGACCGGCGCCCGTGCTTGTAATACTCCATACTTTTTATGGTGCCGGACTGGGCAAAAACCGTTTTCCAGCCATGCTGCAGGTGGTTGGCATAAGGTGTGTGCTCAAAGCCGCCTGATTCGTAAAAGCGGGTTTTGGAAAGCAAATTTCCATCGGAGCTGTACACTTCTTCATGCTCCAGCTGCCCATCGTAGAAATATTGCCATACTCCTTTTCGTTTACCATCTGCGTAGGTGCCGCTCAGCCTGACCTGCTCTTCCTCATCAAAAATTTGAAGAGTAGAAGTATCAGCTGGAATATCCGGATAGGTTTTGGTGGCCACGATCGCCCCTTCCTTGTTAAAAAACGTCCACGTCCCTACTCTCATACCCCGGAAATAAGCACCTTCTGCCAATGGGCTATAGCTGCTGGAGTCCTTACTTACTTTATGTAGGTAGATCCGTGCCTGAACCTGACGGGGTAAAGTGGGGGCTTGTTGTTATACCCCAGCTCAACCTGTGCGATGTGCCTTAGTTTTTGTCCCAGGGAATCTGTAAATGTTGCGACCGCCATTCTCCTTTCATCACTGCTGTACTCGTATCTGACCTGCCCTTCCACTCTATATCTTTCCTGCAGTAATTGCCTGTCATCGCTGTACACTTTGCGCTCAATAACGAAATTGTCCTCTTCCGTCTCACGATAAACGCGATATTCGCCATTCAGCTTCCCGTTTTGGTAGGCAATTTCACTTCTCATGATTTCCTTTTCGAAATCATCACGCCTGCTGTAGTGCACCCATGCTCCATGAGGCGCCCCCGACAAAAACTGACCCTCGGCGATTAGCCTGCCCGCACTGGTTATTGCTTTGCTTCCCGAAAATTTATTTTCCCATACAGACTCGTAAGCCTCCAATACGTCAAGATAAGTGTTGCCTAACGGGCTGATGGACCTGGAACAGGCTTGATCATTCCCTGTCTTAATCCGGGCTGACAAAAAATCGCAAACTGTCGCCCCATAGTGCAAGCTATCTTTGGTAGTGCTGAAGATCAGCCATACTTCGCCAGGGTATAGCTTTTGTCCGCCCGCTGTGGTGCCTCCGCCTGTGTTTAGGAAAATAGTGTCTTCCGGGCTACCTCTAAATCTTTTTTTCACCGCAGCAATGCTTTCGAAGCTGTGCCCCCTTTTGTACGTTTCCAGTACCTCGCAGGTGAAAATATGGTGGTTGTTAGGGTCGTGGTTGAGCAACTCTGTAATGGAAAAAACCTCCCCGGAACAAGATCCAAAGACGAACAATGAATGTGTTAACATTATGCTGGTAAGCAGGAAGTGGGGACATTTCACCTACACACTTTTTTTGTATGAAACAGTTCGATACTACGTAAATAAGCCAGCCTGTTTTTTGGGGCTGGCTTACAGGAAATGCTACATCATTTCCTTCATTGCCTGGTACGCTTTCTCGCCATATACCACAGACGGCCCCCCGCCCATAAGAATAGATACGCCAATGGTTTCGACAATCTCTTCCTGAGTCGCCCCGGCCTTAAGTGCAGCCTTGACATGGCATGAAATGCACCCTTCGCAGCGTATAGCTATGGAAATACCCAATGCAATGAGCTCTTTCTGGCGGCCAGTCAGGGCGCTATCTCCCGCTGAGGCCTTGTGCAGGGTAAGAAATCCTTCAGCGGCTTTTGGGTGCTCCCGGGAAAGGGTTTCAACAAAACCTGCCACAGTTTTTGCTTGCTCTAAGTAGGTACTCATTTGTATCTGTTTTTATGGTTTAAACCCTTGTTTGCGGCAACCGCAGCCCCGCTTGTTCATCAAAGGCTTTTCATGTACTTCCGGTCTCTGTTATTAACAATTTCAGGGAGAAGAAATTTCTGCCAATACACCAGTTTTTTCTAAAAAAGCCTAAGCGGGCGCAGCGTTGTTCTGATATCGCAGGAAGAGGTTTATACGTTGCTTTAGAGGTTCAGATAGAGCACCCCTTCATGGTTCATGAAGGTACTACCTTGTCTGTTTAAGTCCAAAGGGTTTCCATTGAAACTCGTAGCCGGTCGGTCCGCTTCCTGAAAAATACAGGCCGTTGCTGCAAAGTCCCAGATGCTCCCGCCGCCTTGCTCCTTTTTGGGGAACTTGAGCATGCAGGCCGGCCCATTTTCAAGCACGCGTATGGCATTCAGCACCGCACCTCCACCGGAGATTTCCTGCACACCGCTTAACCCGGATTTTTCCACCTGCTGCTGCAAAAACTGCTGGATTTCAGCTGCCCGGGGCGTATCCTTCAATGGACGATCGGTCACGTAGGTCAGGTGATCGTTGGTGTTTTGGATGGCCCAGAGCGTGTTGTTTTTCCAGGCCCCTTCGCCACGTATGGCGTGGTAGAGGGTATTGGTGCTGGGGTCAACCACCACACCAATATGGGGCGTCCCGTCTTTGGCAACCAAAGCAATGGATACGGAAAAACCGGGTTGCTTTCGGATAAAAGGCAGCGTGCCGTCCATGGGGTCAATGCACCAGAAAAAGTCTTTTTCAAACCGGCTCCCATCGTCTTCGGTTTCTTCTGATAAAAGCGCCAGGCCAAACGCCTCGCAAGTGGGCAGGAGGTGGGAAAGAATGACGGCTTCAGCGGCTTTATCTACAGCGGTGACTACCTGAGAGGCATAACTCTCGCCGCCCTGCTTTTCCTCCACCGGTACCTCTTCACCAATTGCCTTTTGGATGACCTGACCGGCAGCGATTGCAGCCTCCGTGGCGACTTGGGTAAGTTGCGCAAGGTTCATGGTGTAAGGCTTTTAATCACTGCTGCAGTGACGCGCTCGCTGTAGCTGTTGATTTTCCAGTGGCCAGGGCTCCACCCTTTCAGAAAACGGTGGAAATCTGCCCATGCGACCCGGTACAAGGGCCGCCACTCTTTTTCCAGTGCGTCATTGGGCTGTTCAAGTGCGGCTTGCAAATGGTCAAAGTACGTATCCAGAATTTGCCCTTCCAGGCGCTCGCATTCACGTTCGTCCAGGCAGCTTCCAATAAAATACGCCACGTCTTTCATCCCACAGCCACCACCCACATACTGGAAGTCGACGCCCGACACCTTACCGTCCCCGGCAAAGCAAAAGTTGGCCAGCTTCGCATCCCCATGCACAAAGGTTTTGAATTGGCAGGCATTTAGCTTTTCGTCGATGAGGGGAGCTGCTTCCTTCAGCGCCTGATCGTCCAGCGCTTCCAGTTCCTGAGGGCGGGTACCCAGGTGCCAGTAGGTGCCGGTTTCCCAGAGCCCGTCCGGTGTCTTTCCCAGGTAACTGGCGTGAAATTGAGCCAGCCATTGCAGGCAGGCATTGATTTCCTCCCAGGAGGCCGCTTGTTTGCGCAGGGCGTACCCGGCTTCGTCCAGGTCCTCGAGCACCATCAGGACTTCATCGCCCCGCCTGGCAATCGCGATGCATTGGGGAAGGCGGGCGGTACTATCTTTGCTGTAGGTGTCATACCACCGGGTTTCCACCTGATAGGATTTTACTTTGCGTTGGTGCCCCAAATCAGTATTCCACCCCCGGGGATGGTTTTGCTGCGCCGGGAGTTGGACATGCTTGACAACGACACTTTTAACGGCCGCATCTGCTAATTTAATGCGTAGAATTTTACCATAGCCGCTCCATAAGGCTTGCAGGGTTTCCTGCTCCTTTAATGCCGATGCACCGGTCTTTTGCTGAATGATTGATAGAAAGTAGGGATCCATAGAGCGGTAATATAAAGAGGATACTACAAATGAACTTTACCCTGTGTAAGGAAACCTGCTTTTCTAACCTCATAGCATTTGGTGGAGCAGCCCATGCACAATTAAAATAGGGTGTTAACCCCGCTCATGTATGGTCCCCGACCGGTGCTTCAGGAACCCTCCCTGCCGCCCGCTAAAGTACGCCCGGATTTCCGCCAGCACGGACAGCGCAATTTCTTCCGGCGACAGCGCTCCGATGTCCAGGCCTACCGGACTGTGGAGGCGTTCCTGATCGGATTCAGAAAGCGTGATGCCTTCCGCTGTCAGTTCGTCCAGCATCTTGTTGGTCCGCTTGCGGGGGCCGAGCATACCGATGTAGGGTACCTCCGTTTGCAGCAGGCGCCGGAGGTTATTCAGGTCGGTTTTGTAATCGTGCGCCATGAGTATGCAGGCCGTGTATGCGTCTACTTCCACCGGCTCATCCTTGGCTTTAATTTCGTCGGCCTGTTGAAAGACGGAGCGGCTCAGCTTGTGCGGATTGGCATAGACCGTCACGTGGCGGCCCAGGTCTTTAGCCAGTTGGGCCATAGGAAAAACATCGTAATTGCCGCCAAAGAGCAACAGGCGTATAGTGGGCGCCAGGAATTCAATGAATGCGCTGACGGAGCCGCTATTCTCCAGTTCATAATGCCCGGTGACGGACTTTTGCCGGCTCAGTGCAGTTTCCACGTCTGCCTGTAAGGCATCTACCGGGGTGCCTTCCGGCAAAACCGCTTTTAGTTGTTCGGCGCTTTCGTACCGGAACATACGGCCCGGGTACAAAGCCTCCGGTCCATCCTCATTATGCGATATCGTGATCAGAATGTTAGGCTGCCGCTCGCCTGTGCACCGCCGCAGTACCTCCAGTGCGTTATCTGGCTCGTCTTTGAGCGGGGCAATGAGTACATCAATAATCCCATTACAGCCCAGCCCCACCCCAATCGACTGCGCGTCATCATCGGTGGTATCGTAAGTGACAAGAGAAGGTTTATCCTGAAACATCGCCAGTTGGGCTTTACGCAAAGCATCTCCTTCCAGACAACCTCCGCTAATGCCGCCAATCCAGTTGCCATCTTCCATGACCAGCATACGGGCACCGGCCCGGCGGTAGGAAGACCCCTCCACACGTACGACCGTAGCGAGGGCCAGCTTTTGGTTGCGGTCCAGTTCATCATAGGTTTTGATAATCGACTTGATTTCTTTCATAGCGGAAATGCGGCACAGTTTTAAAGTTCATAAATGCTAACAAATAAGCATTGCGCTTAGATTTTAATTGTGTAAATTTTAGTTAGCGCATTGAAAACCAATTTTTATTCTTATTTTTTTACTAAAATAGCACTTAAATTTATAACTTTAAAGTCCTTGTGAAAGGATAAACCGATAAATGACAAGCACACCCATGCATCTTAAAGGATCACACCAATTCAATGCGCCTGCTCACCAGATTTTCCAAATGCTAATGGACGCGGACACGCTTGCGCGGATCACGCCGGGGGTCTCTGAACTCGAGGCAACCGGGCCAGATACTTACAAGGCGATCGCCAATGTCAAAATGGGTCCCGTTAGTGGTTCCTTTTCAGGTAACCTGGAAGTTGCCGAAAAGCAGGAGCCGGAAAGCTTCGTCCTCAAGATTCAGCAAAACAGCAAAATCGGTAACGTCGCCGCAGATGTGAAAATCGACCTGGAAGAGACCGGGGCAGAAACGACCCAGCTTTCTTTTGATGGCAAGGCACGACTGTCTGGCCTGCTCGCCCGCACCGGGCAGCGCGTCCTCTCCGGCGTGGCCAATACCTTGAGCAAACAATTTTTCAAAGCACTGGAGGAAGAGCTGGAAAACCCGGCCCATCAGCCTGCCTGATGGCGTATCAGCTCTGAACCACCGGATATATTTCCAATTGATCAAAAACTCAGAATACCCTATGCCGACTAAAATCACCATGACCGTCAATGGGCAGTCTGTTACGAAGGAAGTAGAAGCACGTACTCTTTTGGTACACTTCCTCCGTGACAATCTGCAGTTGACCGGTACCCACGTGGGCTGCGATACCAGCAACTGCGGGGCCTGTACCATCCTCGTTGATGGCAACGCTGTCAAATCCTGCACCATGCTCGCCGTTCAGGCCGATGGCTCAGAAGTGACTACTATCGAGGGGCTTTCGCAAAATGGCGAAATGCACCCCCTGCAGGAAGGCTTCCGCGAAGAGCACGGGCTGCAGTGTGGCTTTTGTACGCCTGGCATGATCATGTCTGCCGTAGACTTGCTGGAGCGCAACCCTAACCCTTCCGAGCAGGAAATCCGAGAAGGGCTGGAGGGCAACTTCTGCCGCTGTACCGGCTACCACAACATCGTACGCTCCATTCAGTACGCTGCCAAAAAAATTAACGAACCGAAAAAAGCTGTCGCATCATGACCAATTATATAGGCAAGGCCGTCAAGCGCGTAGAGGACAAACGTTTCCTCACGGGCAAAGGCCGCTACACCGATGATATTGTGCTGCCGGGCATGCTGTATGCTTATATTGTACGCAGCCCCTACGCACACGCCAAAATCAACAATATAGACACGAGCCGGGCTGAAAAGATGGACGGTGTCGTCAAAATTTATACCGGAAAAGATATTGCCGAGTCCGGCATCAATGGCATCCCAACCGGCTGGCAGGTTAATTTCAAAAATGGCGAGACCATGAAGGAACCGCCACACCCGCTGCTGGTTGCCGATAAAGCCCGGTACATGGGCGACGGCGTGGCCGTGGTGATCGCAGAAAGCAGAGAAGAAGCCCGGGATGCTGCCGATGAAATTGACGTCGATTGGGAAGAATTGCCCGCTGTAGCGAATGCTAAAAAGGCTACAGAGGACGGTGCGCCCCTTGTACATGACGAAGCCCCCAACAACAAGTGCTTCGACTGGGAACTGGGCAACCCTAAGGAAGAGGTCGATAAGGCAATGAAGCAGGCGCATCATATCACCACCCTTGAGTTCACCAATCAGCGGGTGATCCCGAATGCGATGGAAACGCGGGCTGCTATCGGGCAGTACGAAGAAGCCACCGGAAAGTATACCCTGTATACCACCTCACAAAACCCACACCTGACCCGGCTGCTGCTTTGTGCTTTCGTGCTGGGCATCCCCGAGCACCGTGTCCGCGTGGTCGCCCCGGATGTAGGCGGCGGCTTTGGCAGCAAAATCTTTCACTATGCCGAGGAGGCATTGATGATCTGGTGCTCCGAACGCCTGAAACGCCCGGTAAAGTGGACTTCCGACCGCAGCGAAGCATTCATGACGGATGCGCACGGGCGTGACCATATTTCCAAAGCCGAAATGGGCTTCGATAAAGAGGGCAATGTGTTGGCCCTGCGGGTCAAAACCCACGCTAATCTGGGCGCCTACCTGTCTACCTTTGCACCTTGTGTGCCCACCTGGCTGCACGGCACGCTGATGCAGGGGCTGTACGTCACCCCCAAAATCAACGTGGACGTAACCGGTGTCTTTACAAATACGGTAATGGTAGACGCCTACCGGGGCGCCGGCCGGCCGGAAGCGACCTACCTGCTGGAGCGCCTCATGGATACGGCTGCTCTGGAAATGGATATGGACCCGGCCGAACTCCGCCTGAAGAATTTTATCCCTCCATTTGATGGGGTGGAGCAGCCGGGCTATCAGACTCAGGTCGCCCTGCAATACGATAGCGGTAATTACCATGCGGTGCTTAAGCGAGCCCTGGAGATGGTCGGTTACGAAAAATTCCGCAAGGAGCAGGCAGAAGCCCGCAAGGAAGGCAAGCTGCTGGGCATCGGGTTTTCCACCTATATCGAAGCCTGTGGTATTGCGCCATCGGCAGTAGTGGGTGCCCTCGGCGCCCGGGCCGGTCTGTACGAAGTCGGTCAGGTAAGGGTGCAGCCAACCGGCAAAGTCAGTGTATTTACCGGAGCTCATTCCCACGGGCAGGGGCACGAAACGACCTTCGCACAAGTGGTGGCTGACCGCCTGGGCATTCCGCTGGATGACGTGGAAATTATACATGGCGATTCCGATTCGGTAGCCTTCGGTATGGGCACTTACGGGTCGCGTAGCCTGGCAGTTGGAGGCAGTGCTATCGTGAAGAGCCTGGATAAGATCATCGAGAAAGGAGCCAAGATAGCCGCCCACAAACTGGAGGCTTCCGAGGAAGACCTGGAATTTGCAGAAGGCAAATGGACGGTAAAGGGTACTGACAAGAGTATTGCCTTTGGGGATGTAGCCCTGACCGCTTACGTGCCTCACGACTATCCGGAAGGAGTAGAACCGGGCATGGACTTCTCCAGCTTCTACGATCCGGCCAACTTTACCTACCCTTACGGTGCCCACGTAGCGATTGTAGAGGTCGACAGGGATACTGGCCATACGAAACTCAAGCGCTTCATTGCAGTGGATGATGTAGGCAACGTCATCAATCCTATGATCGTGGATGGGCAAATACACGGCGGGCTGGCACAGGGTATTGGGCAGGCCCTCTTCGAAGGCGCAATGTACGACGAAGACGCACAGCTCATCAACGGCTCCTACATGGATTACACCATGCCACGGGCGGACGATCTGCCAAGTTTTGAGATCGACCGCACGGTGACGCCCTGCCCACACAACCCACTGGGTGTGAAAGGCGCCGGGGAGGCGGGCTGTATCGGGTCCACGCCGGCTGTGGTCAACGCTGTGATGGATGCTCTCCGGCCGTTCGGTATCAAGAAAGACCTGGAGATGCCACTGACGCCCGAGCGCGTATGGCGGCACATGCAGAGTTAACCTATACGCAATACGAAGTGGTTTGCAACATCGGAGCAAGCCACTTCTCAGCGTGAATGCTGACATTCAGTAGGTTTGCTGTGGCAAACCACTTAATCGTCAGTATATTGTCAGACTTTCAAACTTAACAACAACCATGGTAACCAATAAATTTGATTACATCCGCGCCGAGTCCGTTGACGACGCCATCACTCTGATGGTCAAGCACGGCATGGATGCCAAACTGCTGGCAGGGGGGCACAGCCTCATTCCTGCCATGAAGCTGCGGCTCAATGCGCCCGGCGTACTTATCGATATCCGCAAAATCCAGGAGCTGCGCTACATCAAAAAGGATGGCAATAAGCTGGTCATAGGTGCCGGTGCCACCCACCACGATGTGGCTACTTCCGAACTGGCGCACCAAACCTACAGTATGTTGCCGGAAGCTGCCGACCTTATCGGTGATCAGCAGGTGCGTAATATGGGGACGATTGGGGGCAGCCTGGCCCACGCGGACCCTGCCGCCGACTGGCCCGGGGTGATGATTGCTGCCGGGGCTTCCGTCCACCTCAAGGGGCCGGATGGAGAGCGCAGTGTGCCCGCCGAGGACTTTTTTACCGGATTCTACATGACCGACCTGCAGGAAAATGAGCTGCTGACGGCAATCAGCATCCCTTTGCCGCTGGAAGGTACACGAAGTGCTTATAAGAAGTTTATGCAGCCGGCCTCCCGCTTTGCAATTGTCGGTGCCGCCGCCGCAGTGACGGTCAAAGGTGGGAAGATAGAGCGCGTCAAGGTCGGCATCAACGGCCTGGCGGATGCCGCTTTTGCAGCCGGCAATATCGAGAAAGCCCTGGTGGGCAAGGAGCCTACGGAAGCCAATATCGATGCTGCCGTGGAAGGCACAGGAGCGGATGCAATGGTCATGGCAGACCACTTCGCCTCCGAAGAATATCGTTTACATTTGGCGAAAGTCTATGCCAAACGGGCATTGATGGCCGCTACGCAATAGCCACTTTTCAGAGTAGTGTATGAAACTTGAATGATTGGAGACTGCCGGGTGGTGATGCCGCCCGGCAGTACTGTTTAACTGAACCTTTCCACGCCGTTATGATCAAAAACGAGGGCTTACAGCACATTCAGCAGATGCTATACGAGCAGGGCTATATCACAGAGCCTTCTATCGTAATGTCCGTATTTCTGGCCAAGGAACTGCGCAAGCCCCTTCTTATTGAAGGGCCGGCCGGCGTAGGCAAAACGGAAATCGCCAAAGTGATGAGCCGGGCGCTGAATACAGACCTCATCCGTCTGCAGTGCTACGAAGGGCTTGATGCCACCCATGCCATTTATGAATGGAATTATCAGCAGCAGCTGCTCCACCTTAAGATGGATGAGCATAGCGGAAAAACGCTGGAGGAAAAAGAACGCGATATCTTCAGCGAACGCTTTCTGCTCAAGCGCCCCCTGCTTCAAGCCATCACCCACCACAAAGCTCCGGTCTTGCTTATTGATGAGATTGACCGGGCTGATGAGGAATTTGAGAGTTTCCTGCTCGAAGTCCTCTCCGACTGGCAGATCAGCATCCCGGAAACCGGGACCATCAAGGCCAGCCATATTCCGCAGGTGATCGTTACCAGCAACCGGGTGCGGGAACTTTCGGAAGCCCTGCGCCGCCGCTGCCTTTACCTCTACATTTCCTATCCGGAATTTGAAAAAGAACTACAGATTGTGCGCAGTAAAGTACCGGGCATAGATGATGACCTGAGCCGTCAAATCTGCACCTTTATGCAGGAAGTCCGACAAATGCGCCTGGAGAAAGTGCCCGGCATCGCTGAAACGCTGGACTGGGCCATGGCCCTCTCCGCGCTCCACATTGACTACCTCGATAAAAGCATTGTGGAGTCCACCCTTGGTATTGTCCTCAAGGACTGGCAGGATATCCGCCATGCTCAGGATTCCCTGTCGGAGTTATTTGAGAAGGTGGGAGCTATTTCGAAACTGGAAGACTTGTAAAGGTGTGGCGTCTCCACACAATGAAGGCAGGACTGTAGAAGGATGTAGATCGGTGTTTTAAAGAGCCATAATAGGGAGGCAGTTGCACTGTATTTCCTCAGTATCAGCTAACAAGCCACTAATGACTGAAAAAATAAGCCACCCCTGCGTCTGCTGCCAGGCAATTATTGGTATTTAGACCGGATAGGGAGTTGCAGAACGCACAAAAATTGTATTTTAGCCCAAAATCAAGTTAGTTATGAAATATATCGTTGTTATCGCACTCTTATTGGGCGCATCCATCCACCTTCAGGCACAAGCTGTCGGCAAAGCCCAGGTGAATGCGGTAGCGGAAGATTTGATTGCTACCTACCAATTGACGGAAGCACAGGAAGAGGGAGCTTATACCATTGCGGAGCGGCGTCTTCGGAATCAGGAGGAAATTGCCCACCTTGCATCCTCTGACCGAAAGTTGTACCTGCAAAAGAAAAATGCGATCCGACAGGGGGAAATCGTCTCTCTTAAGCGGCTGCTCAATCAGGAACAACTCCCTGTTCTCAGAGAACAAATGGTCGAACGGCGAAAAAAAGAATCTGAGCTGATTAAGCAAATGAAAGCCCGGGGCGCCACACGTGAGGAAATACAACTTGCAGTCTGGGAAATGGAATAAAAAATAAGCGGTTCGTCAAGGGCCGCTTTTTTTATTTGGGAGCAACTATTCTTTGCTTATTGATGTAATATTAGCGGTGCCGTAAAATAATATGTATCATCAAACGGGGTCTTCCCAACATAATCCCTGATTTCAATGACCCTCTTCAGCAGAATACCTACGAACAGGATTTGCTGTCTTGTGTTTTACCTGTACGGTTACCTTTTTACATGACACCATAATAACTATAAAGCATTAATGGATCCTTTAAAAACGAAATTCAACGAAAAAGCGACCGCTCTGCGGACTGAAATTCGTGCTATGCTCAAAGAGCATGGCAACAAGAAATTTGACGAAGTCACCCTGAAACAGATTTATGGTGGTGCCCGCGGTATCAAAACCATGATTTGGGAAACCTCACAGCTTGACCCCATTGAAGGGATCAGGTTCCGGGGTTATTCCATCCCTGAACTTCGGGAGGTGCTCCCCAAAGGCCCGGACGGCAAAGAGCCTCGCCCTGAAGGCTTGTTCTGGCTGATGTTGGTTGGTGAAATCCCAACGGAGCAGGAGGTGAAGTGGCTGACTGAGCAGTGGCTGACCCGCAGCCATGTGCCTGAGCATACCTTTAAGGTGCTGGACAGCTTGCCGGTCAATACCCACCCGATGACGCAGTTTTCTCTCGCTATTGCTTCCATGCAAACCGAGAGCTGCTTTGCCCGCCGTTATGATGAGGGTATCGATAAGGCAGACTACTGGGATCCGACTTACGAAGATACGATGAACCTCATCGCCCGGTTGCCGCGCATTGCGGCTTACATCTACCGCCGTACCTATCACAATGGTGATCACATCTCGCCTGATGTTTCTCAGGACTGGTCGGGCAACTTTGCCCACATGCTGGGTATTGAGGGGGATGACTTCAAAAACCTGATGCGGCTTTACCTGACGATCCACGCTGACCACGAAGGTGGAAATGCTTCTGCCCATGCCACACACCTGGTAGGGTCCACCCTTAGCGATGCTTACTACTCTCTCGCAGGAGGTATGAATGCTTTGGCTGGCCCATTGCATGGCCTGGCGAATCAGGAAGTCATCCGCTGGATTTTCAAGATGCTGGATGCACTGGGTACCAAGTCGCCTTCCAAGGAGCAAATCGCTGACTACGTGAATAGCACACTCTCCTCGGGGCAGGTGATTCCTGGATATGGGCATGCTGTATTGCGGCAGCCAGACCCCCGCTTCATGGCGCAGAAGCGCTTTGCGGAAGAATACATCAAGGACGATGAGGTGGTAAAGGTGGTCTGGAAAATATTTGATGTGGTGCCGCCAATCCTGGAAAGCCTGGGCAAGGTGAAAAACCCATGGCCTAATGTGGATGCTCACTCTGGTGCCCTGCTGGTGCATTACGGGTTGAAGGAATACAGCTTCTACACCGTCCTGTTCGGCGTGTCGCGTGCATTGGGCGTACTATCTGCTCTATGCTGGTCCCGTGCACTGGGCTTCCCACTGGAACGGCCAAAATCCGTTACCACAGAATGGGTGAAAAGCACGCTTGCTAAAATGGAGCAGGAAGCTTAAACGGACTTAAAGAAAGGCAGTTGTCTGACAGGGCAGCTGCCTTTTTCAGTTCCTTGGGGCCAGCTCCGTTCAAACTTCCCGGTTATAAAATTCTTTATTCCTAAAATTCCTTTATTTTTGACCGCGCCGGGTATTCCTCCTACCGCTGAGTAGGTTCAGCCTGGCAGTAAAAAACGAAAATAACTCAAAGAAATATGGAATTTCCTGATACGCTCAAATATACGAATGAGCACGAATGGGTCCGCGTAGAAGAAGGCAACATCGCTTATGTTGGCATTACGGATTTTGCGCAGGGCGAGCTGGATGAGCTGGTTTACGTCGAAGTAGAAACGGTGGATGAAACCCTGGACAAAGACGAAGTCTTTGGAACCGTGGAAGCCGTAAAAACCACGTCTGAGCTTTTTATGCCGGTCTCTGGCAAAATACTGGAATTCAATCCTCAGATTGATGAGGCGGATGGTGATAACCCTACCCTGGTCAATGAAGACCCCTACGGAGAGGGCTGGATCGTTAAGATCGAGATGACCAACCCTGCTGAACTCGAAGAACTGATGGATGCAGAGGCCTATAAAAAGCTGGTCAGCTAAAAAAAATAATATTTTTTCTTTCTTCACACACCAAAAACTCAAAGCGCTGCATCTACCAGATATAGACAACAACAAAATGATGTTGTTGCCTGCCCTAATCTGGGCAGGGGCGCTTATTTTTTTCTCAACCGGAGGGCAAGTCTCTCCGCCGAAGTTAACCTCACTACTGGAGCCCGATAAGCTCGCACACGCAGTCGCCTATTTTATACTGGCGAGCCTGCTTGCTTTCGGATTCGCCCGGTCTGGAATGAGGGGGCTGCAAAAGCACCCCATTCTATGGGCCATAGGGATCAGCAGCCTGTTCGGTTTTTCACTAGAAATCGTACAATATTTGTTTTTCCCGGGGCGGCTTTTTGAGCTTTACGATATTCTTGCTAATATTATCGGCTCCGTAGCATGTGTATTATTGTCTAGTTTTTTGATAAAATAAACCTTGTCAGTATGGATGTTTCAATTACTGGTGGGGGATTAGCCGCCGCGCTGGCGTTAATCACTGTAGGCATCGTTGCATTTATTGTAGTAATGCGCAGTATTTATTCCAAGCGTGCGAAAGAAGGATTACAGCAATCCGATTCCGGCTCATCGCTTACCTCCAGAACCAAGTACGCTGGTGCTGATGCTTTTAAGTACAGCGGTACGTACTTCAACCTTGGCCTTGCTCTTGCAGTGGGCCTTACTGTGCTCGCCTTTGGCTGGACGCAGTACGAAGAGGAAATTTACATTCCGGATGATGCGCTTGAGCTGCCGGATGAGATTGAGGTAGAGCCCCCACGTACGGCTGAACCCCCGCCCCCGCCACCTCCACCACCGCCACCGGTGATCGAAGAGGTACCGGATGAAGAAATTCTCGAAGACGAAGAAGTCACCTTCGAGGACCAGTCTATCGACGATCAGACGATCGTAGAGGCGCCCGTTGTTGATGACGCGCCTCCACCCCCACCACCGCCGCCACCCCCACCACCCAAGCCAAAGGTGGAGGAGATATTTAAGGTAGTGGAAGACATGCCTCGTTTCCCTGGCTGTGAAGACCTCCCCACCAAAGAGGAGCGTAAGCAGTGCGCGGACAAGAAAATGCTTGAATTTATCTACAAAAACATCAAGTATCCGGCTATAGCCCGGGAAAATGGTGTGGAAGGCACTGCTGTTGTGCAGTTCGTTGTAGAGAAAGACGGGTCTATCACTGATGCGAACGTTGTGCGTGACCCCGGTGCTCAAACCGGTGCAGAAGCGTTGCGAGTGGTTAACCTGATGAAAGAGCAGGGAATACAGTGGATCCCAGGTAAGCAGCGTGGACGTGCCGTTCGCGTACAGTTTAACCTGCCGGTCCGTTTCCGCCTTGAGTAGTATACTACTTTGGTTGTCTTATAAAACGGCTGATGGCTCTGAGGAGCGGTCAGCCGTTTTTGCTTTTATGGCCGCCTGCCCAACCAATCCTGCTGCTCCTCCGTTATTTGAGGAGAAAAAGCATACCTTTTCCTCTGGAAAAACGTTTGGGATATAATAGCTACAACGATACATTGATGAAGAAGAGACACTTGAAATGGGTTTTCGCTTTGCTGCTCACGGGCACCCTCACCACTTTAACCTTCGGGCAGGACCGGCAGCTGGCCAATCAGTATTACCGGGACGGGGAGTTTGAAAAAGCCTCTGTGTTATACGAGCAGCTGTATAAGGAATCAAACTATAATGACTTCTATTTTGACCGCTACATTGAGTCGCTCATGGCTATGGATGACTATGATGCCAGCGAGAAAGCCATTAAAAAGCACTTGCGGCGCGACCCGGAAAATGTACAGACTTACGTTACCTACGGAAAGCTGCTGGAGCGGCAGGTGAGAAGTGAAGAGGCAGAAGACATGTACAAGACCGCTATTGAGAAGCTGCCTAAAAACCAGATACAGGTCACGAGGCTGGCCAATGCCTTCATGACGCTTACGAAATACGACCTGGCTATTGCCGCCTATGAGCGGGGGGCTGAAATGCTTAAAAACAGAGATGTCTTTGCCTATGACCTGGGCGAATTATACCGCCGAAAGGGAGATATTCCCAAAATGATCGAAAACTATCTGGTCAGTATAGAGGCAGACCCCAACCGTATTACCCGGGTGAAGTCCATTCTGCAGCGTTACCTGAATGCAGAAGATTACCTGGAGGTGCAAAAACAGCTCTATGCCAAGATTCAGGAAGATGCAGATAACCCCCTTTATCCGGAGCTCTTGTCCTGGGTGTTCATTCAGCGTAAAGATTATAACGGGGCGCTTCGTCAGATGCGTGCCCTCGACCGGCGCTATAATGAAAACGGCGGCCGGGTGTTCGCTCTTGCTGATATCGCTGCAAATGATGGTGACTACGCAGCGGCTATCAAAGCCTACGAATACATCGTGGATGAAAAAGGCCCGCAATCGCCCTATTATCTCGACGCCAAGAGGCAGTCTTTGCGCTCCAAGCGTAAACAGCTCGTTAGTGGGTACGATTACACTATGGAGGAACTCCGGGAGCTGGAAAAAGAATACGAAGAGTTCCTGACTGAATTTGGCCGCTCTAAAGTGACCGCCAGAATTATCCTTGAGCTCGCTGAGCTGGAAGCCCTCTACATCAATGACCTCGACAAAGCCATTGAGCTGCTCAATCAAATGATTGCTTACCCGAACGTCAACCCAAATGTTCAGGCCAGAGGGAAGCTGTCACTGGCTGATTATTATCTAATGCAGGGCGAAGTCTGGGAAGCCACGCTGCTGTATTCCCAGGTAGATAAAGCATTTAAGGAAGATCTGCTTGGCCATGAGGCGCGCTTCCGGAATGCCCGGCTGTCTTACTACGCCGGCGATTTCCAGTGGGCTCAGGCACAATTTGATATTCTGAAGTCTTCGACATCCAAGCTGATTGCAAATGATGCACTCGATTTATCCGTATTCATTATGGATAATCTTGGGCTGGATACCACAGAAACGGCACTAAAACTATATGCTGATGCCGACCTTCTGGTATTCCAAAACCGCTTCGGGGAAGCATTTGCTAAAATGGACTCCCTCAAAACCAGCTTCCCTAACCATTCTCTGGGAGACGATGTGCTCTATCTGAAAGCACAAATTCAGAAGAAAAAGCGCAACTATGAGGAAGCAGCAGCATTGCTACAGGAAATAGTGGATAATCATCCGGATGAAATCAGGGCGGACAATGCGCTATTCCAATTGGCGGGGCTTTACGAAAATCAGCTGGAGCAGCCTAGCAAAGCGCTGGAGCTTTACGAAACGTTATTTATTGATTACTCCAACAGCACACTGGCTGTAGAAGCACGCAAACGCTACCGTATACTCAGGGGAGACGATATACAGTAGGGGGGGATATACGGATGTCTTTCTGCCCTGCTGATGTAGGTATTAACACAAAAGATGGAGCTAAGTACAGGACACCTCCTGCTTAGCTCCATCTTTTTTCGCAGCGTACACTTCAATACTGCACACCGCGCAAGCGTAATAAGTGAAAGGGGCGGAACGGCCCCCGCTATTACTTCAGGCGTGTCTCGCTGGAAACGGTCAGCTTCTTACGGCCTTTCTTCCGGCGGCTTGCCAGTACTTTACGGCCATTTTTCGTTGCCATCCGTGAACGGAAACCATGCTTATTCTTACGCTTTCTTCTTGAGGGTTGATATGTACGCTTCATTGCGGTATTTTCTTTATCCTTCTGTGTAAATTCTACCTTTTCTCAAAAGTGCGACAAAGGTAGGGGATTTGGTTGGAAAGACCAAGCCAAATCTTTGATTATTAATAATAGGATATGCCAGCGGGGTGCCTTAAAGCGGCACTTTAGATGGTCATGATGTCTTTTTCCTTGCCTTCGACGAGCTTATCGATCTTACTGGAATAAGACTTGGTGATGTTTTCGACTTCCTCTTCCATGCGTTTGCCCATGTCTTCCGGGTAGCCGTCTTTCACTGCTTTTTTGATCTGTTCCATAGCATCGCGGCGGGCACTTCTCAGCCCTACCTTCGAATCTTCGGCAGCAGCTTTTGCCTGCTTTACCAGTTGTTTACGGCGGTCTTCGGTAAGGGCGGGGATATTGATGCGGATCACCTCTCCATCGTTTTGCGGGGTGAAGCCGAGGTTGGCTTCCATAATCGCTTTTTCGATTGGCTGAATCATGCTTTTCTCCCAGGGCTGAATAACGAGCGTACGGGAGTCAGAGGTGCTTACGTTAGCGACTTGATTCAGTGGCGTCTGCGAACCGTAGTACGGTACAGTCAGGCCGGAGAGCATATCCGGGGTAGCTTTGCCTGCACGGATTTTGAGCAGCTCTTTTTGCAGGTGTTCCACGGCATGGTCCATACCTTCTTTTGCCGCCTCAATATAAATATCAACTTCTTCCTGTTGCATGAGCGTAAGTTTTAAGCAGTGGATGAATTTGGTTGCCTTCTGGCTTCGGTCAACGTATACCGGTAGCCAAGGGAGGGCAAAAATACATAAAATTCGAGCGATTTATTAAGCAAATTCGCTTTACGGAGCCTGTAACGATGGCTAATCCCGTGTGGCAGCAGAGTACCGCATGAGCAGGTAAAGCAGCATTACAAGTGCTGACAGCGCCGCTGAAACGTAGGTCATAGCCGCCCACCAAAGGGCATCCTTGGCGCCTGCCTGCTCTTGCCCGCCGGTTACGCCACTACTCTCCAGCCAGGCCAGTGCCCGCTTACTGGCATCAAACTCTACAGGCAGGGTAATAAAGCTGAATAAAGCCGTTACCCCAAATGCTGCAATCGTGATCAGCATAATTGAAGGCATGGACGACAAGGTCATGAAAGCAATGATCAACAGCCACTGCTGTGCCATAGCCGAGATATTGACCATTGGCACGAGGGCAGAGCGTACCTGTAGCATACTATAGGCTTGTGCATGTTGCACAGCGTGCCCGCATTCGTGTGCCGCTACTGCCGCCGCAGCGATCGTATTGCCCCGGTACACGTCCGGGCTAAGGCTTACCGTTTTGCTCACCGGATTGTAGTGGTCAGTAAGAAACCCCTGCCCCTCCACAATCTTGACATCCCGAATGCCATAATGATCAAGCATCCGCTGAGCAATCTGATAACCGGGCAGGCCGGAGCGCAGGGGAATTTGACTGTAATGGCTGAACTTGCTCTTCAGTCGCTGGCTAACGAACATGCCGATCAAAGACATAACGCCTGCCACAATCATATAGCCCATATCAAAGACCATAGCTTCGCAATTTTAAGATTCTGTCTGCGCGAATCATTTTGGTTAATCAATCAGGTCAAAGCCGGTGTAGCTTTGCAGTACTTTAGGAATAATAATTCCATTTGCAGTTTGATTGTTCTCCAGCAGGGCTGCAAAAATACGCGCCAGTGCCAGTGCAGACCCATTCAGGGTATGCGCCAGCCGGGTGGACTTGCCATCCTTAAACCGCAGCTTCATCCGGTTGCTTTGGTAAGTCTCAAAATTGGACACAGAGCTCACCTCCAGCCACCTTTGCTGCGCGGCAGAATAGACTTCAAAGTCGAATGTAAGTGCAGCAGTGAAGCCCAGGTCGCCCCCGCAAAGGCGCAGGATACGGTAAGGCAGCCCGAGTTTGTCGAGCAGCCCGCCTACGTGTGCGAGCATCTCCTCCAGCGCCTCGTAGGAACGGTCGGGGTGTTCGTAGCGTACAATTTCCACCTTGTCAAACTGATGTACCCGGTTTAGTCCCCGTACATGCGCACCATAGGAACCGGCTTCGCGCCGAAAGCAGGGGGTGTACCCGGTTAGCTTTACCGGGAAATCATCTTCCGACAGAATCTCATCCCGGAAAATATTGGTGATGGGTACCTCCCCGGTGGGGATGAGGTAAAAGCCATCCTTTTCTATATGGTACATTTGCCCCTCCTTATCCGGTAGCTGACCGGTAGCGCGGGCAGAATCCTCGTTGACGATGAGCGGTGGCAGAATTTCTTCATAGCCCGCCCGGTTGGCTTCATCCAGAAAAAAGCTGATGAGCGCCCGCTGAAGGCGAGCCCCTTTACCCCGGTACAACGGGAAACCGGAACCGGTGATCTTGGTGCCCAGTTCCAGGTCAAAGAGGTTGTATTTTTTAGCCAGTTCCCAGTGCGGCAAAGCATCGTCGCCCATCTCTGGCAGATCTTTTGCCCATGCTTTGTAGACTTCATTGTCGTCCTCGGTAGAGCCCTTAGGGACAGAAGGGTGTGGGATATTGGGTACCTGATACAAGGCTTCGTCCAACTCGGCTTTTATCGATTTCAGAGTGTCTTCCAGGCTTGCTGCCTCCTCCTTAATATCGTTGACCCGGTTGCGTTTTTGTTCGGCTTCGTCCTTCTGGCCTGACTTGAAAAGCTCCCCGATTTCCCTGGAGAGCGTATTGCGCTCCGCCAGCAGGCTGTCCAGTTCAGTCTGTGTGGCTTTACGGCGGTCGTCAAGATTAATAATGTCGTCTACAATGGATAGTGCTTCATCTGAGAAGTTGCGGACCCTAAGGCCTTCTTTTACACGTTCCGTATTGACTCTCAGAAAGTTAAGTTCCAGCATGATGCGGTTTTCTTTTACAGATTTTGGCGGGTGGCAGTTCCCGATTGAACTTATGGAAGAATAATCAGTTTAATTTTTGCAAAGATACTATTTGAATTCAGAAAATAAACGTATTTTTGTAGCACCAAAGCACAAATGCACGCCAATACAGCCTCTGTGAGAGCGTTCCAAGGCGCACAAATTCTATCCTGCTTATTCCTGCAAGTTTATAAAGGTTAAGATTTTAAGTGACACGTCATGTGTTTTGGATGTTCCTGAACATCTTAATTGAAGCTTGAATGAACTCGCTCGCCCCCTGTCTTCAGGAGTGGTTTCCAGGGTCAAACCTAGGAGTTCATCCATAGGAATAGCAAGAATTTTTTCATGCCTCCGCTTTTACTATTTCCCCAAACTCATTCATTTCATTAACCACACAAACCGTCCTTAAGCGACACACAAATCAAACTCTAAGTAACACAGCGATACTATGTTAGATATATCACAGTTAAACTACATGCTGGTTCCAGAGCTCCGGGAACTAGCCGAAAAACTTGGGCTTTCCGGGTATAAACGCCTGAACAAGCAAGAATTGATCTACAAAATTTTAGACCATCAGGCTGCCTCCGGCGAAGGTACAGATACTGATTCCGGCAAAGCAGAAGAAGAGGAGGATAGCAAGCCCCAACGCCGCTCTTTTGACAAAAAGCCTAACCGACGGACCAATGATTCGGAGGAGGACGATGACAACGGCAAAAAAGATGGTGGCCGCCGCCGCTCTACACGTAGGGTAGTAAAAGTCGCCAATGATGATAATTCAGGGAACAAAAAGCCGGAACCGGCAGATGATGCCCCGGAAGAAATGCCTGATGAGCCAGAGGAAAAGCAAAAGGAGATGGCGCCCCGCTCTGACCAAAGAGAGCAGAACCGAAAAGAGGATAAAAGAAAAAGAGCGGATAGCCCTCCCCCTTCCAAGCGTAAGGAGAAGGAGCCCAAAGCTGAACCTGAAGAAAAGTTCGATATTGAACTCGATGGAATTATCGAGGGCGAAGGCATCCTGGAAATGATGCCGGATGGATATGGCTTCCTGCGCTCCTCCGATTACAACTACCTGACTTCACCTGACGATATCTATGTCTCTCCCTCTCAGATCAAGCTCTTCGGCTTGCGTACCGGGGATACGGTACGAGGTGCTATTCGCCCTCCAAAAGACGGAGAAAAGTACTTCGCGCTGTTGCGGGTGTCCCGTATCAATGGTCTTGAGCCACAGGATATCCGTGACCGGGTACCTTTTGATTACCTCACGCCACTGTTCCCAACGGAGAAGTTCACTCTTACCAGCTCGCCTACCGGCCGAGATATTGGCAACCGGATGATTGACCTCTTCACGCCGATCGGCAAAGGACAGCGTGGATTGATCGTTGCTCAGCCAAAAACAGGTAAAACCTTCCTGCTGAAGGACGTTGCCAACGCTATCGCAAAAAACCACCCAGAGTGCTACATGATCGTATTGCTGATCGATGAGCGCCCGGAGGAAGTAACTGATATGAAGCGCAGTGTGAATGCAGAAGTGGTCTCCTCTACCTTCGATGAGCCTGCTGACAATCACGTGCGTGTAGCGAATATCGTGTTGGAAAAAGCCAAGCGCCTTGTTGAAAGCGGGCACGATGTGGTTATCCTGCTGGATTCTATCACTCGTCTTGCACGGGCTTACAACACCGTAGCCCCTGCCAGTGGCAAGGTGCTTTCCGGTGGTGTTGAAGCAAACGCCCTGCACAAGCCTAAGAAATTCTTCGGTGCCGCCCGTAATATCGAGGACGGCGGCTCTCTGACTATCCTGGCAACTGCCCTGATCGATACCGGATCCAAGATGGACGGTGTGATCTTCGAAGAATTCAAGGGTACCGGTAACATGGAGCTGCAGCTTGACCGCTCACTGGCGAACAAGCGTCTCTACCCTGCGATCGACCTGACCAAGTCGAGCACGCGCCGGGAAGACCTCCTGTTGGACAAAGATGCTTTACAGCGGATGTTTATCCTCCGCAACCACCTGGCCGATATGAAGCCGGACGAGGCATTCGAGTTCCTGCGTAAGCACATGGTCAATACCTCTTCCAACGAAGAATTCCTGACTTCCATGAATGGCTAATTAAGCCATCGGTTAACATAAAAATCCCCCGCACCGGCTTTCCTGCCGGGTGGGGGATTTTCTTTTTCCCGGGTTGCACGCGCGTCTTTAATTTTGGCTATGCTGTTTCATGAAGTCCTGTAGCCGCCGGTCCAGTTCATTGGGGTCTGTATTGTAGTGCGGCGTGGTTGGCGTGGTGCCCGGCATTTCTTCAAGGTGCAGGGTTTGGGTAGGGAAAGCAAACCGTACGCCAAGGGCTTTCGCCAGCTTGAGCACTTCGAGCAGGATTTCGTGCCTGCCTTTTAATTCCTCCGACCAGCTGGGTGCCTCAAAAAAGATATAGAATAAGATATCCAGGGAGTGCGCCCCCATGCCATTCAGGTGGATCTCGTAGTAGTCCTTGCGTGTAAGCGGGTGGCGGGCGACAATAGCCTTCAGCCCTTCCACAAATTTCTCAATCAGCTCCGGTGGGGTGTCATAGGTCAGCGCCAGCGTGGTACTGTAACGCCGGTACTGACGCAGCCCGTAGTTGTTCACCACCATATCAGCCACTTTCCCATTGGGTACATACACCAGGGAGTTGGCAAAGGTCCGTACTCGGGTAGACCGGAAACCAACTTCCTCTACAGTACCGTCCACACCAGCAAAATTGATCCAGTCACCGATCTGGAAAGGCTTGTCCATGAAAATAGTGAGGGAGCCGAAGAGGTTTTTTATTGTATCCTGAGCTGCCAGGGCAATGGCTAAGCCACCAATGGAAATACCGGCAATAAGCGTGGTAATGTCCACCTGAAATACCCGCAGCATTTGTATGATGGCGCCCGCAAAAATCAGGAACTGCACCCCGCGTTCGATGACCGGCAGCAGCTGCTCGTCCATTTTACTCTCGGTCTTTTGGGCGCCCTTTCCGGCATACAGGATAATCACATCCAGGATGCGCAGCAAAATGCCTACCACCAGCCCAATCGTGACCAGCTTAATGACCACAATGGTGAAATTGGCCGCTTCAATGGGAAGCTGTAAGGTGGGCACGAACAGCTTAAGCATTCTTACCACCACCAGCACACTGATAAGACGGGCGATGGTCCAGACCAGCCTGGGCGGCACCAGTGATGGGTAGAGCCGGGAGTGGGAAAGCTTTCTGACCACAGGTTTGAGCAGCCGGCTAAGTATAAAATGGACCACAACTGCCAAAATCAGGAGCAGAAGCAAGCCCACCAGTTGCCAGGCTTTCAGCCCCAGTATTTCGCGTTCACCAATATGCGGTATGAGCTGTAGCAGGAGGTCGGTGCCGAAGGGGTAGACCTCTTCGTGCAGGGTGTTGATCTGACTGACGGTCTCCTCTGAGTAGTACCATCGGCCATCCACTTTTTCCAGGTAAACCTGAGGCAGCTCGTTGGGGAAGGGCGTGAACACCGATTGCGCAACCGTGGAATCGACGTAATCGGCTTCCTTTGGTATGCGGTTAAGGCGAACGTACAAGCCAAGCCCATCGTAGACCTGCTTGAGCTTTATGGCAAGGCGGCTTGCCTGGGTGCTGTCAGCCACACCATAAAGGGTGCGGGCAGCAGTAGCTGGATCATAGGTAGCCGGCTGCAGGTAGTGAAGGTGCACCAGTGCTGTATTATGAGGAGTTTCCAATGTAACGGATACATTGTCGCTATTTTGCGCAGACAGCCAAAATGGTGTCAGAAGCGCGGCTAGCAGCAATCGGTAAACAGGCTTTAGCAATCGCATGATTTCATTTTGGTTGGTTCTCTGCAAATCTAAGGAATCACTTACCTTTGAAAGAAAAATGAAAGCCCAAGCCCTCGGTATTTTCCTGCTCTTCTTACTGAGTACCGTTCTTAGCGCCCAGCCTGTTAATGTGATGACCTTCAATATCCGCTACCCGAATCCGGACGATGGGGTCAACTACTGGCCCAACCGCAAGGAAAAGGTGGCCAGCATCATCCGCTTTCATCAGGCAGACATCATTGGGGTGCAGGAAGCCTTCCGTGCACAGCTGGATGAAATTTCAACTATGTTGCCCGAATACGAATGGGTTGGGCACTGCCGTACGGATGGCAGTCTGCAACCGGATCCTGATAATGAGTTTTCTGCCATTTTGTACCGGTACGCACGTTTCGAGAAGCTCAATGGCGGTACTTTCTGGCTTTCGCCCACCCCGAATGAGGCCGGCAGTAAAGGCTGGGATGCCGCCCTGCCAAGAGTTGCTACCTGGGTGAAGCTGAGGGACAAACGAAACGAGGGCGTGTTTTTTGTTTTCAACACCCATTTTGACCACCGGGGCGATACGGCCCGCCTTGAAAGCGCAAAGCTAATCCTACGGAAAATCCGTAGTATCGCAGGCGAAGCACCGGTAATGCTGACAGGCGACTTCAACTGTGGGCCAGGGTCATTACCCTACAATGCGATCACGGCTGCAAGCAGCCCGGTGGAAGACGCCATGCACCGTTCAGAAATGCCCCATCATGGTCCGAACGCGACTTGGACGGACAGCTTCAAGGTGCCTGGCACCGGAGAGCGGATTGATTACATCTTTGTGACCCGGGGAGTTATTGTGCACCGTCATGCTGCACTGTCGGAAAGCTGGGGTGGACGGCTACCGTCAGACCACCTGCCTGTATTTGCCGAGCTGGAACTGCCAAAGGATTAAACAAACCCTGCCGGCCGGCGTTCAGCTTCTGTCAAAACGATAATATGAATCTGAAGCTCACAACTATAGTCAGCGGGAATTACAAAGTGGTGATGAGCCGCTTTGACCGTGATCTGTTTGAGGCACTTACCCCAAAACAGGGCCAACTTGAAATCGTGGAATTCACAGGCTCCAAAAAAGGCGACCGGGTGCATCTCCGTTTCCTAAGCCCCATAAAAGCAGATTGGGTCAGCCTGATTACTGAAGATGGGGTGAATGAGCAGCAGGCCTACTTTGTGGATGAAGGGGAGACACTGCCTTTTCCGCTCCGGTACTGGCACCATCGTCACGTGGTGGAAAAAGTCACAGAGGATACCTCCCGCATCGTCGATGATATTACTTTCAAAGGCCCCAATGCCCTTGTTACGCTACTGATGTACCCGGCTATTTTCATTGGTTTCTACCCCCGCAAACGGATTTACCGGGCCTATTTCGGACAGCCGGATTAATACATCGGGTTGCCGTTTTCTGAATGGTCGGGTATTTGTTGGATGGCATCCCAGTGCTCGACAATTTTCCCTTGCTCGTCAAACCGGAAAAAGTCCATAGTGACATATTCCTCCTGTCCGGGCCATACTTGATGGGTGTGTAAAGCGACTAAGTCTCCCTCAGCAACCGCTCTTACGAAATTCACTTGCTTATCCGGGTATTCTTCAGCCATGCGTTGGAAGTATTCTATGAACCCTGCTTTCCCGTCTTTTACCAATGGGTTATGCTGAATATATTGATCGCCTACATAGCGGTCAACGGCTTCCTTTGGGGCTCCGTTAAAGGCTGTTTCATAATAAGCTATAGCGTTTTGTTTGTTTTGATCGGCATTTTGCGGCATAACATATTTTTTATTACAACCGATCGCCATGTAGAATAGTTTGTACTCAAAAAAGTGATAAAATCAATAAAATACGCAAAAAAGTTTTTATTTTACTGCTTTGTCACTATCTTGCTGCCCGGATAAAACCTGATGTGTTTTCAAACTAAACCCTGGTAACCCCAAATGGATGATTCCATAATTTATACGGATGCGCGCTCTGTTTTTCTTCTAAGTATACCACGTTGAACAACTTGCTGGTGGTTTGTGTCAAGTTCATTATATTGCATAGACTTACAGCATTGGTATGAAGCTCTTCCTCCGCTTTGCTCCACGCAGGCGATCAGACTGGACCGACGAACAACTGCTTGCCGCCTGGCAGGAGCGGCGGGATGAGGCTTGTTTCAACGAAATTTACCAGCGTTATCACCACCTGGTCTATAAATTATGCTGTACCCACCTGCAACAGGTGGCAGACCGTCAGGATATTACCCTGGAGGCCTTTGCTGCTCTAATGGAATTACCTGCCTCCAAATCAATTGATTCTCTGCCGCGTTGGCTTAACCGGACTGCCCGAAACCTTTGTGTCTCGAGGTACAGAACAGAGGCTGCTGGTCCCTTTTTAAACGGGGAAGAAACTTTTTTTGAAAAAAATGCCGGTGAATTTGTGGAAAATGAGGGTTTGCTGCGACATATAAGTAGAGAACACCCTCATTTAACCGACTTGCTACCGCAGGCGCTGGAACAACTGGAGACGAAACAGCGCCAATGTATTGAGCTTTTTTACCTCGAAGAAATGACCTATAAGCAGGTCAGCGAAACATTGGGGTATGATCTTAAAGCGGTAAAAAGCTATCTACAAAACGGGCGGCGAAAGCTGTCTGTGCTACTGCGGGAGCTACTGTCGGAGAGGTCTTAGCGGGTTCGGCACCGGTACCGGCCGCTTAAAATCTGGAGTATGAAATCATTTTTTAAGGAGCGGCGCTGCCTTTCAGCGCGGGAGCTTCAAAGGTATGCCAATCATGAGCTTAGCCCCCGGCAGGCGCATGAGGTGGAGGCGCATTTGCTGGACTGCCCGCTGTGCGCTGCTGCTGCTGAAGGGTATACGGATCATTCTTTTTCTGCAGCAGATGAAGCTGCCCTGGAAGAGCTGGGGGCAATACATTTTCCGGCCCGGGGGCGTTCGTTCCCACGGGTGTGGATGAACCAGGCGGCAGCAGTCCTGCTGATTGTTGCGGGAGCATATGCGCTTTGGCAGTATGAGTCCGCTACCCGGCATCAGGCAATATTTGCAGCTTATTATGAACCCCTTCAGCCGGCTTACCTCAGCTTGCGTAGTGCAGCGATAGTAACAGGTACTACAATGGACGCCGGGCTCAAAGCCGCATTGCAGCTTTACGATCAGGGGGACTTCAAAGGGAGCCTTGTTTTTTTGGAGCGGTACCTGAATGAGCATCCCGAAGATGTTCAGGCCGGACTGTTAATGGCGAGTGCTTTACTTGGAGACTGGCAGCCGGAGCGGGCCATCAATATCTTACATCAGATGGAAGAGACAACGGTGGAAAAGGGAGATTTGTACTGGCTGTTGGTCTTGGCGCATATCCAAAACGATGAGCTGGGCACTGCTATGGCATTGCTTAACCAAACCGCTTTTCAGGGGGCAAGAGCTGAAAAAGCGGCCCATCTGGAAGCGGAACTGGAGCCCTGAATGGGCAGCGCTGACAAACAAAAAAAGCCCTCAGCAGGCATTTATAGCGGCTGAGGGCTCCTCTGTTTTGCTATTTCCTCCTGCTTACTTCAGGAAGTCGAGGCTCTTATTGATAAAGGCAGTAAGGTCTGCGCCCTTCAGCATTTGCTGATTGAGCATAGCCAGTTTGTAGAGATAGTCGGCTACCTCCTGCTGTTTGCCTTCATCCTCTTCCTTGAGCAGCTTTTGCGCCACAAGCGGGTGGTTGGTGTTTACGACCACGTTGACGCTGTCGGGGAAATCGCCAAAGCTCATACCCTGCAGGCTCTGCATTTCCTTCATGCGGCGCATAAACTCCGGGCGGGTGATAGTCACCGGCTGATCTTCCGGCGATAGAGCTTTAGTAATTACGCTGCTGCCTTTGTCTGTGACGATTTTCTCGAAGACCCCTTTTACGGTATTTTGTTCGTCTTCGTTCAAAACGGACTCGGTGGCTTCGTCTTTTTGTACCAGATTATCAACGGTATCCGAGTCTACGCGCACGAAGGTCACGTCGCCAAGCTTTTGCTCCAGGTGCTGCATGAAGTGGTTGTCGATGACGTTGTCGAAGATCAACACGTCATAACCTTTGTTCTTAGCCGCTTCCGTAAAGGTGTTGTGCTGGTCCGGAGCGTGGGTGTAGAGCATGACGATTTTATCGTACTTGTCGGTCTGCTGCTCTTTTACTTTCTCTTTGTACTCGTCAATTGGCGTAAAGGTGCCGTCCAGGCTTTTCACCAGCGTGAAGGGGAGGGCACGGTCGTAGAATTTCTCATCGGAAATCATACCGTACTTAATGAAGACGCCGAGGTCGTCCCACTTGCTGATAAAGTTGTCCCGCTCCTTTTTATAAAGGTCCGCCAGTTTGTCGGCTACCTTTTTGGTGATGTAGCCGGTGATTTTCTTAACATTTGAATCGCTCTGCAGGTAGCTGCGCGAAACGTTGAGGGGAATATCCGGTGAGTCGATTACGCCGTGCAGCATCGTCAGGAATTCCGGTACAATATCCTTCACATCATCAGTGACATAGACCTGATTGCTGTACAGCTGTATCTTGTTTTTCTGGACCTCAAAGTTGTTGCCCAGCTTGGGGAAGTACAGGATACCGGTCAGATTGAAGGGGTAGTCGATATTCAGGTGGATCCAGAACATCGGTGGGGTGCTGAATGGGTAGAGCTCGTTGTAGAAGGCTTTGTAGTCCTCATCCGTCAGGTCAGCAGGCTGTTTGCGCCAGGCCGGGCTGGGGTTGTTGATGATGTTGTCAACCTCCACCTGCTTTTCCTCTGCGTCATCGCCTTCGCCCTCGGTTACGGTTTCAGTCCGGGTGCCGAACTTAATCTCAACCGGCAGGAACTTGCAGTACTTGTCGAGCAGCTGCTGTATGCGGTGGTTTTCCAGAAACTCCTTATCCTCATCATTGATGTGCAGGATCACATCGGTACCGCGGAAGTCTTTATCATTTTCCTCAAGGGTGTACTCCGGGTTGCCTTCGCAGGTCCAGGTAGCCCCCTGTGCACCTTCCTGGTAAGAAAGGGTTTTGACCTCCACTTTAGAAGACACCATAAAGGCAGAGTAAAAGCCCAGGCCAAAGTGCCCAATGATGGAAGCATCATCTTTGTACTTTTCTAAAAATTCGGATGCGCTGGAGAAGGCCACCTGATTCAGGTATTTTTGTACTTCATCAGCGGTCATGCCGATCCCTTTGTCCCGGATGGTCAGGGTTTGGGCGTCCGTATCCAGCAGGATTTCAATCGTGGTATCGCCAATATCGCCTTTGACTTCACCGCGTTTAGCAAGGGTGCGCAGCTTGTTGGTGGCATCTACCGCATTGGAAACGAGTTCCCGCAGGAAAATTTCGTGATCAGAATAGAGAAACTTCTTGATGATCGGAAAGATGTTCTCCGTTTGTACAGATATGTTGCCTTTCTGCATTGGTCAGGAATTTTTTAGTTTTTTTGATTGCAAGTGTATTCAAATAACTATCAGGAATACAGCACCTTACAACAGTGCCCGGTGCAGGGATGCGTGCAAACAGCGTGCCAGCCGGAAAAAAACTGACAATTTGACGTAACCTTACTGTTTGGAGGGCGTACAAGTAGACAGAAAGAGCAAAAAGAGAGTAACAAACAAAAGCAACAGTTGACCTTTATTAGGATTTTTTCTAATATTGTGTCATCAGGGCGAAACGATTTTCGCCTGTTCCGAAGGAGCTATTCAAAAAGAGAGGTGCATCCGCATTGTTTGGGTGGTACCCCCTATCTACATACCAATTTTTATTTACCAAGACATCGTTTGCACGGTAGCCCCAAACAGGTGGTAGCTGTGTATAAACAACAGGTTATGTGCCCCTGCTTCGCATACCTGGATAAAAGCCGATGTAGGCTGCCTTGTGTAGCTTACAAAGGTCTATTGTTGTGAGCAGCGTGGTCAATACTGGGGGGTAGTTGACCCGTTGCTCGCGCAATAGGACCTTTTAGAGACCAATGCCATCAGGCATTTAAAAAGTGCGTGCTTGCTCGTTATTGGGGGGTAAGGGCAAGTGCCACACAAAGACTGGGTGGAAGGTTATCCTTCCGCCCTTTCTTTTTGCGTAAAGTACACACAAGTTGCCATCACAAGGCCACGCTGTAAGTGCTCCGGCCCGTTGCCAGGCAAGGTGTGAACTCCATGAGTACCGCTGTATGCTGTATTGGCTCATCGTAACAGGGTATTTGCAGAAAATCAGTATTCCTTCCCGTTGGGTTGCTTTTTATCCTACCAAGTTCTTGCCCTATTCCGGAATGTAAATACAAGTCATTCCTTATCTTGTGGCAGGAGAAGTTCCGTTCAAAACACTCCGATAGCCTCATATCCTGCAAGCAGAGCACTTGGTATCTCTTATTTTGCCTTTTTGGCACCTCAATTGTAACCCCTATGAGAAACTTAAACCTAATCCTTTATTTTATTTTGTTTGCGCTGCTCGGGCAGGGCTGCCATTCTGATCCTGGTATTGCGAGTTACGAAGAAGAATACGAGGAGGAAGAACCCAGCGACTGGCTATTCCGACAGCGGGCGTATCCGGATGGTATTAACCACAAGGTGTACACCCGCAGCGCGCGACAGCACCAACAGGTCATGGCGCAATTGCTGGCCCGCAGCCCGCAAAATGCCGGTTGGAATTTTGAAGGCCCCATGAATGTTGGTGGCCGGATCACTGCTCTTGATGTACATCCGGATTTTCCGGATACCATCTGGGTCGGGGCGGCATCAGGGGGCGTATTCCGGTCCTATGACCGTGGGGACACCTTTGAGGCCGTCTTTGATGATCAGATCAGCCTTTCCGTTGGCGACCTTGATATTGCCCCTTCTGATCCCTCTATCATTTATGTGGGTACCGGTGAAGCGAATGCAGGGGGCGGCTCTATAGCCTACGATGGCGTTGGTATGTACAAAAGTACGGATGGCGGTGCTTCTTTCGAGCCCATTGGGTTGGAGCAAAGTGGGAGCATTGGCCGACTGGAGGTGCACCCGCAAGACCCCAACCGGGTCTACGTGGCAGCCATGGGCCGGCTGTATGCCGATAATCCGGAGCGGGGCGTGTACCGTACCGATGATGGCGGAGCGACCTGGGAGCAGGTTTTGTATCTCAACGATTCCACAGGGGCGATCGACCTGGTGCTGCACCCGCACAATCCTGATACCATTTATGCGGCGACCTGGGAGCGGGTACGCACGCCTGGCTACTATCGCTATGGCGGCAATAGCTCTGGCATCTATCGCTCTTATGATGGCGGCGATACCTGGGAACATCTCACCAATGGGCTGCCGGGCGGAGCAACCGGTCGTATCGGCCTGGCCTTGTCGCCTGCTAATCCGCAAATCATCTATGCCCAACTGATTGATACGGTCGGATACCTGGAGGCAGTTTACCGAAGTGATGACGGTGGCGACAGCTGGTATAATGCCGGTATAAGTGGTGTCAATGGGGTCGACTTTATGTGGTGGTTTGGGCGCCTGTTCCCCCATCCGCATTTACCGGAAACGGTATTCCTGCCTAGTCTCAGGCTCTACCGCACGGACAACGGTGGTGGAAGCTGGGCCAATATCACGGGCACTTCCGTACACGTTGATCAGCATGATCTGTATATTGACCCGAATAACCCGGATTACATGGTCCTTGGCAATGATGGAGGACTGTACATTTCAGAAGACGATGGCGAAACCTGGACGCATAAGCCTACTTTACCCATCACTCAGTTCTACACTTGTGAGGTCGCTAACCTCAATCCTGACCGGCGCTTCGGTGGCACACAAGATAATGGTACCATACGCACCACTACAGCGGGGCTGGATGACTGGGGCCTGATCTGGAGTGGCGATGGTTTCCGCTGCCTGGTTGACCCCACCAATAATAACTTCGTCTATCTGGAATCTCAGCGTGGACGACTCCGGCGTTCCGTAGCCGGCGGTATCCCTTCTTTTGCTGCCCTGAATGGTATTATGAGCGGGGACCGGCGCAACTGGAGCACCCCCGTGGCCCTCAATCCGCTTAACCCGAATAGCCTTTACTATGGCACTTATCGCCTCTACAAGTCGACCAACCGCGCAGTGTTCTGGAATATTCTGAGCGATAACCTGACAGGTCCCGATGAACCCGGCAATCTGGTCTATGGTACGCTTACAGACATCGCTGTTTCTCCGGTGGATACAAATATTATCTTCGTAGGGACTGACAATGGCTTTGTTCAAAAAAGCACCGATGGCGGACTGACTTTTGAAGATGTCTCCGGCAGCCTGCCTGACCGCTGGGTGACGCGTGTTGCTGCGAGCCCCGTGGACAGCCTGACGGCTTACGTCACCTTCTCGGGCTATCGGTTTGACGACTACCTGCCCCACGTGTTCAAAACTGAAGATGGCGGGCAAACCTGGCAGGACGTTTCCTTCGGCCTGCCTGAAGTACCGGTGAATGAGATCATCATTGATCCTGAAAACCCGGAACACCTTTACCTGGGCAACGACGTGGGGGTCTACATCAGCTACAACGGAGGGCTGACCTGGCAGCCGCTGGGCTTTGGCCTGCCCCCTGTGGTGATTGGCGATCTTTGCCTGCATCAGCCTACGCGTACGCTTTATGCTGGTACCTACGGCCGGTCCATGTACAGCATCAACCTGGAAGACTTGCCTCAAACCGCTGGTACGATTTCAGGCGCTATACGGACTGCCTTTGGTGATGCTACTGACGCCACCGTTTCCATAGACGAAATCGGGCTCAACCTGGATGCCGACAACGGAACTTACGCCATCAGCGGGCTGCCCTTTGGCCAAAACTTCACCCTGAGTTTTTCTAAAGACGGGGATGATATCAACGGTGTTTCTACCCTCGACCTTATCCTCATCAGCCAGCATATCCTGGGCATTAGCCCCCTGGACAATCCCTACCTACGCATAGCAGCGGATGCCAACAACTCTCAATCCATTACCACCCTTGACCTTATTCAGTTGCAAAAACTCATCCTCAATCTGGATGTGGAGCTGCCTGATCAGGACAGCTGGCGCCTGATACCCGCTAACCATACCTTCATCAACCCGGAAAATCCCTGGGCAGAGCCACTGCCCGAAGTGCTAATGGTGGATGACCTGCCCGCCCAAGCGGTGCAGTTGCCGGATATGATTGCTGTAAAAATTGGTGATATTAACGGAAGTGCGCTTCCATAACCTTCAAAATGACACTTAAAATGATTGGCTTGACTCGTTTTTTCTTCCTCGGACTGACGCTTGCCCTGCTCCTGCCCGGTTGTGCGATGCGGCAACTGGACCGGGCTCAAAAAGCGTTCAACGAAGCCGCTACTATTGAGAATCAGCAGCGTTTTTCTCCTCAGTCGGGCGTGTTTGTATCACCGACCTTGTCCTATGCAGTTGCCTACCGGCATGTGAGCAAGGCGGTAAAAAAGCGCGGCCAGCTCTCGCGAAACAACCTGGAAGGCAACGCCCTTGCCCTCAAAGCCCTCTGCGAATGGAAATTGAATGCCTATGATGTCTCAAAGCAATCGGCACTGGAAGCATTGCAAACTTTCAATCGGCTCGAAAGCGAAAAGCGCATCCGCATGTCCCGCGATGAGACACTGATGAGAGCCTTACCCGATATTCTGGTACTGGATCAGGTACGCAGCGACCTGTTTTCTTTTCATAAAGGCGCTGTCAATTTTGCGGCAGCAAAGCAGCAGTATCAGGAGCAGGTGTACCATAATGCCGAAGATACGGAGGCTGATCTGGAAGAAGCCCTGAACCACCTCCGGGACAGGGAACCCACGGCCGGCATCAGTACCGAAATGGAGACCTATCTGGTATTGGTGCAGCTTGCCGGTCTAAAGACCTGGGCAAAGGGCATCGACTTCCTGCGGGAGAGTATCACTGAAGACCGCAGCCTTTCGGACGAGGGGCGGCGGACCGCAACGGACTTCTTCCTGCAGGAGCGGCAGCAGCACTTGGCTCCACGCAAGGCACTTCTATTGGCTGAACTCTCGGCCCTCCTGCCTGGTGGTACTGGTCATGAGCTTTACCAATTCTGGGACAGCGCGCTTTAATAACTATTCCAGGCCTGGGAAAAAGGCATCCTCGATGTGCTTCACGCTGTACGATTGCTCATCAAGGTACAGGATGGCGATGATATCGAAGCGGATTTCCCAGTCGTGGTCGATGTGCTCCATGTACGCATGGGCTGCCGCGATCAGCAGATCTTCTTTTTTCCGGGTCACAAAGTCTTCAATTTCCCCAAAGGCAGTGGTGTTACGGGTTTTGACTTCCACGAAAACCAGGGTCTTTCCATCCATAGCAATGAGGTCGACCTCTGCACGGCGGTAGCGCCAGTTGGTTTCCAGAATGCGGTAGCCACGTTCCTCAAGGTAGCGTTTGGCAATGGATTCCCCGGCATGGCCGATGTCATTATGGCGGGCCATAACTAGGCTTCCTCCAGTTCCTGTAAAGCCAGCCAGGCCATAAGGCCAGTGCTCAGCGCCAGGCAGTCCTCGTCCACATCAAAGGTATTGGTATGGATGGGGGAAGTGATGCCTTTGGCCGGATTGCCGGTGCCCAGGCGATAGAAGCAGGCGGGCATTTCCTGAGAATAGTAGGCGAAGTCCTCTGCTGTCATTCGGATGGGCAGTTCCACTACATTTTCTTTGCCCAGATAAGCCTCGGCCCGGGCGCGGGTTTTGTGCGTCAGCGCTTCGTGGTTGTGCAGTACGGGGTAGCCGACCTGTATGTCCAGTTCGCAACGGCCGCCCATGCCCTCAGCAATGCTCTCTGCCATCTTCTTCATCCGTTGGTGGGCATCGAAGCGCCACCGCTCATCCATAGTACGGAAGGTTCCTTTGAGCTTGACTTCATTTGGGATCACATTGGTAGCGCCCCCGGTGGAGGCAATCTGCCCGAAGGTGAGCACCGTTGGGGTCCCCGGATTGGCATTGCGGCTCACAATCTGTTGTAAAGCCGTGATGATGTGGGCGGTGATGACGATAGGGTCGATGCAGTCCATTGGCAGTGCCCCGTGCCCGCCCTTACCGGTAACGGTCATATAGAGCTCATCGGCGGAAGCCATGTACTGCCCGGCTTTGATGCCGATTTTGCCCGCTTCCAACGGAGGATGCACGTGTTGCCCCAAGATACTTTCGGGTCTGGGGTTCTCCAGCACGCCTTCCTTAATCATAATGGAAGCACCGCCCGGCAGCCGTTCCTCCGCAGGCTGGAAGATGAGCTTGATAGTGCCATCGAATTCCTCCCTGAGCGTATTGAGGATGCGGGCTGCGCCCAGCAGGGAAGAGGTGTGCACGTCGTGCCCGCAGGCATGCATCACGCCTTCGTTTTTAGATTTATAAGGTACCTCGTTGGCTTCCGTGATGGGCAGCGCATCAATATCGGCACGCAAGGCCACCACTTTGCTGCTGCCATTACGGCCGTGGATAAGCCCCACTACACCATTGTCAGCTATCCCATGCTCGTAGGGGATGCCCATCGCCTCCAGTTGGGCAGCGATGTATTGCCCGGTCTGCACCTCCTCGTAGGAAAGCTCGGGGTTTTGGTGGAGGTGCCGGCGGATAGCCACCACATCGGCATGAAAATCTTTAGCCAGTTGCTGTATCTTTTCCTTAAGGGTTGTCGCGGTCTTGAGGGCGGTCATATTGATCTGATTTGCGACTAAAATAGGGAATTGGCAGCTGTAAGCCGAACGCCACCCTTATTTATGACGGAAAAATCGGAAAGCCGCCATGCCCAGCCCCAGCATAAACAACCCGGCAAGGGCCTGTACCGGGCGCTGGTAAAGGGTGTTGAGGACAAAAGCCGTACTGATGAATACGAAAATGCCCGGCACCAGCGGATAGCCCCAGCAGCGGTATACCCGATCCCGCTCGGGCTGTTTCCGGCGGAAGTAGAAGATGCTGCCGCCTGCCAGCGCCATAAAGGCAATATCCATGAAGGTGACGTAAGTGATCAGGTCGGAAAAGGTGCCCCAGAACAGTAATAACAGTACCGCCCAGGCTGCCTGTACCAACATGGCTGCCGCCGGGGTGTGAAAACGGGGGTGCACCTTAGCCAGTTGCGGGAAGAACACTTTGTCCCGGGCCATGGCAAAGTAGATGCGTGGAGCAGACATGGTGTAAATTCCTATCGTGCCGAAGATGGAAATGGCAATAGCGACCGTCATAATTTGCCCGCCTGCAGGGAGTACTACTGCCGCTGCATCCCCGGCTACCCGGGTCGTTTGCGCAATCGCCTCCACCGGAAGGAGCAGCATGTAGCCGATATTGACCAGCACATAGGTTAGCGTGACAATCAGCGCGCCCAGCACCATCGCCCGGGGCACGGTACGCTGCGGCTCTACGGCTTCCCCCGCCAGATAAGAGGCATGGTGCCAGCCGCCAAAAGACCAGAGAACGCCAACCAGTGCCAGAAGGGAAGCAGAAAGGATGTTATCAGGTAGATTATGGGCAGTGAAAGGATCGAATGTGACTTGCTGCGCATCATAAAACCAAAAGCCCAGCCCAATCAGCCCGGCAATAGCCAGCAGCTTCAGTCCGGTGAAGACATTCGACAGCCACTGACTGGCACTGACGCCGACCAGATTAAAGAGGGTCAGCCCGGCAATTATCCCAATGGCTATCCCGATTTTGGCGGAAGCCGAAAAAGCGTAGAAAAAGGAAAGGTACTCCGCAAGGGCAATGCCCAGCGCCGCCAAAGCGCCGGTGTTGATGACCAGCAGGATGGTCCAGCCGTACAGGAACCCGGCAAAGGGGCCGTAAGCTTCCCGAAGAAAGACATAAACACCGCCTGCAGTGGGGAACATGCCGCCCAGCTCCGCGAACGTCAGCGCACCGGTTAGGGCAATCAGCCCGCCCAGTATCCACACCAACAGTATAATGCCCTGATGGGGCACCGCCGCCGCCACCTCGTAGGGCGTTACGAAGATACCACTGCCAATACAGGAACCCACCGCAATCATGGTGAGCCCGTAGAGGGTGAGTTTGCGGTCGAGCCCCGGCATAGGTTACTTCGAGCTCAGTTGCTGCTTCAATTGTAGTTCTTCAACCACATATTCGCCCACTTTCTCGCCCTGCGCCACTCCGTAGTCAATGGCCGGCCGGTAGTGAATGCCCCCGTACAGGCGGCTCACGGCTGCTTCATTGGAGGCATGGTAGAAAGACTTGAATTGACGGGCGGGCAGACCATATTCTTCTTCGGTGGTGTCATTAAAGGCAAAGTCATCGCCAAAAATCGAAGTCAGGGCTACAGCGGCAGCGCGGGAAATCACGCTATGCCCGCTCGTGTGTTCCGGGAACGGTGGCGTTTGGAGCGTTGGTACCCAGTCTTCGTCAATGTATTTGTTGATGACCGTCTCGGGCCGGATTAGATTGCTCCGGTATTTCTCGTCCCAGCAGCTGATGAAACCATCGAACAGGGCGATTGAGGTCAGGGTATACGCCTCCACGCTTTTCATAAAGCTGGCCTCATCCTGTTCACAGGCGATCTTGGTAATGCCGATCCAGTGGCCGCCCGGGGTGATTTTCTTGGTGGCAAACATAACATGGCCAGTGTGGTGGGAGACGTAGGGGTTGCAATCCCAAAACTTAGCAATTGACCGGCGTTCGGTTTGCTCAGCGGTATCGGCAACGGCCAGGGCATTGTAGACCTCCATGGTCTCCTGCATAAACTTGCTGTCCTTTTCCGTACTGAATTCCGTGGGCGGCGGTGGTGTAAATTGCTGTGGAGATTCCAGAACCAGCGTCCGGATTTCCCGCCAGTGAGGCTCAATGCCGTCCATGTAGTCAGGGGGCGTGGGCTGCCAGCGGGCGGGGTCATCGTTGATGGAAAACTTGGGATACGTCCGCGTTTGCTTGTACATGTCTTTGTCTGCCCATTCCAGAATATGGTCGGCTACCGCCTCTCCGTACAGGAGGGAACGATCCCAGACATCCTCCGGCACATGGATACTGTCGAGGCGCTGATAGAGCTCCTGCTGATAGGCATCCATTTTGTCTTCTGAGAATGTCAGGGCTTTGCCGACTTTCAAAAAGGCATGCAGGGATGCCAGCGGGTGGCAGTAGACTTGCCCTTCCTCGGGCTGTGGCAGAGGCTCCAGCCCATTGATCTGCCCGGCCAGCGTTTGGTACTCCGGATAGTCCGGCTGCAGGGCCTCGTAGCCCGCAATGCTCGAATAGGCATAAATCCGGCTCGCGACCGGTGGCGAAAAAATATCGTACACAATCACGTCGCTCAGCTTCTTCATGGACTCATGGAAGTAAGCCGCGTCATTGATGTCCTCCTGATAATTGGGGTTTGTCGGTTGGCAGGACCAAGTGATGGCCGCCAGTACAATGAGGTACAATCCAACTTTCCAATGCATAATCAACCGGGTTGTGGTTAAAAGTTCATCAAAAGTAACAACTTAATCCCCAATCTTGATGGGGAAAAGAGGATTCATTTGCAAAGCTTGACTTTGGTAAGGCCTAAACCGCCTGACTAAAGAGCTGCCCTTCGGGTTTTTTACGCCAATAGCGGGCATCAAGCGCCATGCAAATATTGCGGATAAACGGCTTGCCGATATCGGTCACTTCGAGTTCAAAGGGGCGCCGGATGATAAGCCCGTCGGCTTCCAGCTCGTCCATGCGGTCCAGCCCGGCGTAGAGGGCCTCGCACTGCAGCCCGGCATCGGCCCAGTTCGTCCGGTAGCGGCACATGATATTGAGGATGTGCTGCCGCAGGGTACGGTCTTCTTCCGTCAGGAGGTGCCCCTTTACGATGGGCAACTCCCCGGCATTGACCAGCTCATGATAGCGCTCGATCTTTTTCTCATTCTGCACAAAAGCGCCCCAGCTGTCGCTAATGGAGGAAGCGCCCAGTGCCAGGTTGAGGTGGGTCGTGAATGGGGTGTAGCCCATAAAGCTCCGGTGCAGGGAGCCCTCCTGCATAGCCTGATAGAGGCTGTCTTTGGGCAGTGCGAAGTGGTCCATACCGATTTCCACATAGCCCGCTTCTTCCAGCAGTTCCCGCCCCAGCTCGTAGAGTGCCCGTTTGTCTTTGCCTTTCGGTAAATCATCCTCGGAGTAGGCTCTTTGGGCAGGGCTGATCCAGGGCACATGGGCGTAGCTGTAGAAGGCAATGCGCTCCGGTGCCAGGGCTTTGGTCTTGCGGATGGTCTCCATGATGTGGGCCGGGGTTTGCAGGGGCAGCCCGAAGATGAGGTCGTAGTTGATGGATTCATAGCCCAGTTCCCGTGCCTTTTCGGTTACGAAGCGTACATCCTCAAAAGTCTGCTTGCGGTTGATGATTTCCAGAATCTCCGGTGCGAAGTCCTGAATACCGATGCTCAGGCGGGTGAAGCCGAGGTCGCGCAGGGTGGACAAGTGTTCGGCAGAGGTCGTGCCCGGGTGGGCTTCGAAGCCAAACTCGTAGTCCTCCGCCAGGTCCACATCCTTCAGGATATTGGAAAGCAGGTAGTGCAGGTTCTCCGGCGCAAAGAACGTCGGTGTGCCCCCGCCCAGGTGCAGTTCCCGGAGGATAGGGCGGCCCGGCAGCAAGTCGCGGTACAGGGCCCACTCTTTGAGCACTGCCTCGATGTAAGGCGACTCCACAGCATGGTTTTTGGTGATGCGTTTATTGCAGCCACAGTAGGTGCAAAGCGCTTCGCAAAACGGCAGGTGGAGGTAAAGGCTGATTTCGCGGCTTTCGCCAAAAGCCTGCAGTACACTCCCTTTCCAATCTCCGGTGGAAGGGCAGGAAGCATCCCAGTAAGGTACAGTAGGGTAAGACGTGTAGCGGGGAACGGCGACATTGTATTTGTCGAGCAATTGCTGCGCGGTCATGTGTGTCTTGTTTGTGAGGTCAATTCAATGGGGCAAATTTAGGGCAGGCTCACCTCCTTTTGGGTGATGGGGGTCATTGGGGGCGGGTGATTAAAGTCAGGTCAAACCTGAAAAGTTTCCTAGGCCTGTACTTGGCTCTTTTCAGGTTGGCATAGCTGCTCCTAGACGGGCTTTCACCGCTGTACTTTGCATGGTCAGGGATTAGCACGCCGGGCGAGACCGCCTCACCGGGTGTACTAA
>ENA-UENT01000138-UENT01000138.1-marine-metagenome-genome-assembly--contig:-NODE-138-length-54639-cov-5.167363_pt1 | contig 54639 bp, 37 predicted proteins | sample MGYA00237879_ERZ529330 | MGnify/ENA primary metagenome ERZ529330 (study PRJEB26372, sample SAMN05368345) | marine metagenome | biome: cultured habitat; feature: ocean water; material: water; isolation... | reverse complement strand
AATGATTAAGAAAGTCACTTCAAATGAATCGTTTCATTTCTTAATCCTTGGGCAGAAGGCACATTATTTTTTCTCCGTCTCTCACGCTAGCATTCCTTAACCGATATGCCGACACTAAGCGAACGTGACAACCAGATCATCTGGCACCCATACACCCAGATGAAGACCGCCGCCTCCCCCCTACCCATTGTAAAAGGAGAGGGCGCCTACTTAATTGATGAGGACGGACGCCGCTATATCGATGCTGTTGCATCTTGGTGGGTCAACCTGCATGGACACGGCCATCCCTACATTGCCGACAAGATTCATGAGCAGTTGATGACCTTAGAACATGTCATCTTCGCAGGCTTCACGCATCCGCCAGCAGTAACTATCGCTGAGCGCTTACAAAAGCACTTGCCCGATAATCAGGCACGGGTGTTCTTCTCGGATAATGGTTCCACCGCCGTGGAAATTGGGATCAAGATGGCACGGCAGTACTTCTTCAACCAAGGTATTCGCCGTAGCAAACTGATCGCTTTTGATGAGGCCTTCCACGGAGAGACTTTCGGTGCCATGGCGGCCAGCGGAGACCACAATTTCTTCCGGGCCTTCCAGGATGATCTCTTTGAGGTTTGGCGAATTCCTGCACCAGTGGATGAAGCCAAGAGCCAGGAAGCCCTAGCAAAATTGGAGGCTCATTTGAAGACTGGCGAAGTTTACGCCTTCATCTTTGAGCCACTGGTATTGGGAGCGGGTGGTATGCTCATGTATACCCCGGAGATCCTCGACCAGTTAATTGCGCTATGCCATCGCTACGACGTACTCTGCATTGCCGATGAGGTCATGACCGGTTTCGGGCGCACAGGTACTACCTTCGCCAGTAACCAGCTAAAGGAACAGCCCGATATTATGGCGATGTCCAAAGGCCTTACTGGTGGTACATTGCCACTGTCTATTACCACTTGTAGTGCCAAAATATTCGACGCCTTCTGGTCGGATGACAAAATGAAGGCGTTCTTCCATGGCCATAGCTATACCGCTAATCCAGTAGGCTGCGCTGCTGCCTTGGCTAGTCTTGACCTTTTAGAAGGTGATGCCTGCCAGGCTGATATTCGACGCATCATGGATCGTCATGCCGCCTTCGCGGAAAAACTCAAAGGACACGCTACCTTAAAGCGCGTCCAACAAACAGGTACTATCTTGGCTATTGAGTTTAAGACGGCCGAAGGAACCAGCTACTTTAACCAGCTCAGAGACAAACTCTACTACTTCTTCCTAGACCGGGACATTCTCCTGCGACCACTGGGCAATGTCATCTACATCCTGCCGCCATATTGCATGACGGATGAGCAGCTTGACCTCGTATATGGTGCAATAGAGGATTGTTTGACTATGGTGATAGCTGAAGTAGGCGCGGTTTGAGCAGCAACAAGCGCATAGGAATTGTAGCCTGGGGAAGTAGTTCCGCGCTAGGTGGATCTCCATCTGCTATTTGGGAACGCTATCTGAATGATAGTAGCTGCATCACTCGCCAAGACCCAAACACTCCTTGGGTAGCATCCTTGGGTGCGGAAGAAGAGGAACAGTTACAGCTGCTTCAGGCTACGCAAAAGAACTATCGTCGGCTTGACCGTTCCGTTTTGCTGGCCATGCTGGCCGCAGATCGCGCGGTAAAGGGCACCTCCTGGAAACCCGGTGAGGCTACTGGCTTATACATTGGCTCCTCCCGAGGGGCTACCGGCAGCTGGGAAGCTTACTTTAATCAATTTCAGGCCCAACAGGAAGCACTTCCTCCGCCTGCTTCACCGCTTAGCACAGCTGGGAACCTGGCCACGCGTACTGCTCAACATTTGGGCTTGCGCGGTTACAGCTCAGACAACTCAATCACTTGTAGTAGTGCGCTACATGCTCTGGCTAATGCGATAGTTTGGATGGAATCTGGGCGCTATCAACGATTTCTAGCTGGTGGTACAGAAGCGCCGCTTACCCCATTTACGATTGCGCAAATGCGGGCTTTGAAGATCTATGCTTCACCTGCGGCTACACTCCCCTACCCCAACCGATCATTAGATCTGGACAAAGAACAAAACGGCATGGTCCTGGGCGAAGGAAGCGCCGTTTTTGCCTTAGAGCGCAATCCTGAAAAGGCGCTAGCCTGGATTAGCGGTTTAGGCTATGCCCGTGAAGACATACCGTCCTTAGCGGGTATATCAAAGGACGGCATCGCCTTACAAACGGCTATGCGTCAAGCGTTAAGCGAAGCTGGTGTTTCTACCGTCGATGCGATAGTTTGTCACTGTCCTGGCACTCGCCAGGGAGATCGGAGTGAATACGAGGCGATACGCGCCGTTTTTGGGAAAAATATACCATCTTTGACCTCCAATAAGTGGAAGATTGGCCACACCTTAGGGGCCTCAGGAGGCCTAAGCCTGGAAATGGCAATGCTAATGCTTCTACACCAAAAAATTGTACCTATCCCCTACTTAACGGTACCCCATAAGCAGGGACCCATTCAGCGAGTGATGGTCAATGCTTTGGGTTTCGGCGGCAATGCCGTTAGTATCATTATTGAAAAAGCCAAATTGTAATGAGCGCAAGTAAGCAATGGACCTTAGAGGAAGTTCTGGAAGTTTATAATTCCCCATTACTGGAACTTGTATACCGAGCAGCAACAGTACACCGGGAGCACCACAACCCTAGGGAAGTACAAATCAGCACCCTGCTATCCATCAAGACCGGTGGATGCCCAGAAGATTGTGGTTACTGTCCACAGGCAGCCCGCTACCATACCGATATTGAGACCAACGACCTCATGACGGTAGACCAAGTGACCAAAGCCGCTATCCAGGCGCAGGCAGCAGGTGCTTCTCGTCTTTGTATGGGTGCCGCTTGGCGTAACGTCAAAGACAACGAAGAATTTGATCAAGTACTGGATTTGGTACGGGCAGTAAACAAGCTCGACATGGAAGTATGCTGCACCCTCGGCATGCTGACGGAGAACCAAGCTAAGCGTCTTGAGAATGCAGGCCTTTACGCCTACAACCATAACCTGGACACTTCCGAAGAATACTACAAAGAAGTAATCTCTACCCGTGGTTATGAAGATCGCCTAGAGACATTGGACAACGTACGTAAGACCAACATTACGGTATGCTCTGGTGGTATTATCGGAATGGGAGAGAAAGCAGAAGATCGTTGCGGCATGTTGCTAACGCTGGCTCAGTTAGACCCTCAGCCGGAGTCTGTGCCGATTAATGCCTTGGTAGCCGTAGAAGGTACCCCAATGGAAGAGCAAAAGCCCGTATCTATCTGGGAGATGGTACGTATGGTAGCCACTACACGCATCGTAATGCCAGACTCTACTGTTCGACTTTCTGCTGGTCGTACTGAAATGTCAATCGAAGGCCAGGCCTTGTGCTTCATGGCGGGAGCAGGCTCCATCTTCGCAGGCGACAAGCTATTGACCACGCCGAACCCGGACATGCACACCGACCTTGACATGTTCAACCTATTGGGCCTACAGCCAACTGCTGCGTACAGCAAGCACGAGAAGCGGGAGCCAGTGGAAGAAGCAGAAGTGCCGGAGCCAGAGCGTCAGATCAAATGGTCTCGCCCAGGGCACGTTATTGAGCAAAATGTAGCCTACGCTAAGAAGAAATAGTTAATCCGGAATCGGAAAACGGACATTTGAAAGGGGAAGTTGAAGGTATTTAGCCTTTACTTCCCCTTTCTTATTCTACTACGCAATTCCTTTGCGCAGCAACAATAGAGCTTTGGTACAAGAACAAAAACCAAAGCTATGTTAACGCCCATTTCAGCAAAGGATCAAGAAGAATTCATCTTCCTCCAGGATCTATTTCCTATCCTATCTGATGCCTCAAAGGTTCAGCTTGACATTAAAGAAGGGCAACCAATACTCCTGGCACCAGACTGGGGCTGGTCTGGCGAATGGATGCAGGGTCTTAGAGATAAACTTGGTCTACCGGAGCTTCGTCTTTGGGTAGTGCCAATTTTTGTTGATCCAGACACAATACTAACCCCTGGTCTCTATGATCTTCGTTTAGCGGAGCTGCCTGATGCTACTCCCGCGTTGTATGCTCAAGATGATGCAGCACCAATACTATTAACGGGAGCGTTAAAGCTCTACTATGAAGGTTGGGAAGATACCGATCCAGTTCAAGCAGACAAGGACATCCAGGACTGGGAAGTATTCTTACGATTCCCAACGCACCACTGGTATCAATGGATAGGACAAGATCACGAGATAGAATTACGCCGCAAGGACGGTAAATACTACCTGCTCAACACTTGTGCCGGGTTCTGCTGGCGCGCATATCCCTTTCTGAGGCACTTTGAAAAACAGATCGGTCATTGGCGACTTGATTACACGATTCAAATTGAGGTCCTAGACGCCTTGGACCCTACACAAGACTGGCCTGATTTTGTAGGCTACTTAGTAGCTACTCCTGATGGTGAACCGATTATGCGTAGCTATCAGATAAAGGATGCTGCCATTGCTACTGGAGCAGATGCTCACTTGTACCTGTTTTCTGAAGATCCTACCGTGCCACTCGAAGCACAGATTCGGGTAGCCGGAAAAGCAGAAATCATGGTCGTAGATCATGGAGATGCTGAGTACGAAGATGAGTAACCAAAAAAATAATTGATAATTTTTTGAGGGCAGAGGGTAAGGTTAAGTCCTGAGCTGCAATAGAGCTTAAAAAGGAGCAAAACACTCCATTGCTTAGAAAAGCTTCTATAGCCATGAAACTTAACCTTACCACCCTCCCGAAAACGATCGGAATCCTATTAATGCTACTTTGTGGTACAGTCCCTATGATTGCCCAAAACTGTATCAGTGGCACTGTTTTTTCTGACGACAACTTCAACGGCGTCCAAGACCCCGGAGAAGCCGGTCTGGAAAACTTCCAGGTGAGCCTCGGATCCGCCGAAGGCTTTGCCGCCCAGACATTCACCAATGCCGAAGGCTACTACGAATTCTGTGATCTCGAAGACGGGACCTACGAAATCGTCATCTACGCCCAGCTTGGTGGCTACTACATCGCCAATAATGCACTGCTCGTAGACTTCAGCGGTGAGCCCCTCCCCAACAATGACTTCCCACTCGTACCGGCCGAAAGCTACGGTAGCTTCAGCGGCGAAGTATACGTGGACATCAATGGCGACGGTGAGCGTCAATTGGATGAACCTGGCTTCCTCCACACCATCAACGTACAGCGAATTGGTGATCCTAACGCCTTCCCAATTCTAAGTGACAACAAAGGGCGATTCCAGCTCGTAGGCTTGCCAGAAGGAGAATATCAAATTACCTCCAACCCTGCTCCCCAGGGTTTGGACCTCATTGGTGAGATCAGCCAGACTATCGTGATCTCCAATGGCATGGTAGTCAATGATGTGGACTTCCTGTATGGCATAAACAATGAGTTCGGCCTAATCTCAGATTTTGTCTGCGTGGACTGGGATGGCGATGGCGCCGTTCTACCGCAAGATTTTGCGGGCATAGGCATGCATAATATTGAGCTCGTCAATGCGCAAGGTGGCGTCCGTGTTGCTGCTACCTGCCCTAATGGACAATTTGCATTTATCGGCGTATCCCCTGGCGCCTATACCCTACGTAGCACTGATCCCGGCTACAATTTGTCTCCAATAACCCCAACTGAATACGCCATCAACGTCGTAGGTGGCAACATTGAAAGACGTGCTTTTTACTACGAACCCATTGGCGACCGCATCGATTGTGGTGAGATCGTCCTGAACTGTTTCTCTGGTTTTGTTAGTAATCAACCTCCTAACTTGGATGTGAATGCACCGGTATTAGGTATCGTAGACCTTACTAGCCTTACTGGCAATACCCCTGGTTCGAACTGGGGGCCTCCAGGTGCCGCCAAGATTATGGGGCCAGACTGGAATGCCAACCGCATGGGGCAAATCTTTGGCCTTGCCCTCGACAACAACCAATTTATCTATACCTCCGCTAGCAGTATTTACGGTTTATTCCCAGCCGGCACGGCTGGCCCTGGTGGTGTGTATCGCATTGATCCCGTGAGCCTGGTTGTCACAGACTTCATCACGACCACCGCCGTACCCGGTGTATATGTAGGCACCAACACCATCTACAATACCGGCAGTGGCCTAGGTAATATCGCCTATGATGCGCAGAATGATCAGTTCTTCCTCACCAATTTTGAGGACGGCTTACTCTACCGTGTCAGTAATACTGGAATCATACTGGAAACTTATGACTACCCGGGCACGATCCTGCACGTGGGCGTAGCTGGTTTTGCCCCCTTGGGCGAACGTCTGTGGGGCGTAGGCGTACTGGACAACCGTGTCTACTTCAGCGTATGGAATGAAGATTATGGTCCGAGTCGCCTGGATGGTACTCGTAATAACGAAGTATGGTCAATTGCACTGGACGGTAGTGGAGCCATTTCTGGTGTTCCTGACTTGACATTGGAAGTGGACATGGGTACCATTGGCCTCGGCAATAGTTCCAGCCCCATCTCTGACATCTCTTTTGATCAGGCTGGGAATATGGCCATTGGTGAGAAGTCTATGCGTTATGACCACGGTACTTTCCATTTAGAACCAGCCGGTCCTTATCCTCCGGGAGTAGGTAGTGGTGCTGGTGCTTCGCATCGTGGTCGCGTGATCACCTTTACGAATAGTGGTGGCACCTTCACTTTTGACCAACACTTGCTCATCGGTAACTTCTCCATAGGACACAACTCTGCTGGTGGTATCGATTATACGCACAGCTATGATGCCGATGGTATTTTCCTGGAAGAAGAATGTGACCAGTACATCTGGAGTACAGGTGATGCCCTGCGCTGGAGCAGCTACAACAATGCCCCTGGCTTAGGTGGTTTTGATTTGCTTTATGGCTTAGCAGGCGTACCAGTTAGTGGTAACTCTTCCGTATTTGGTGCACCAGATTGGGTGAAGACGACTTCCTATTATGTAGATATGGCTGCGGGTAATTACGCCAAAGCGGAATTCGGTGATGTGGAAGTTTATGACTGTGAATGCCCTCGGGAAACCTGTGCTGAAAGTGGTGGTTTGACTATGACGCCAAATTCACCCAATGATCCTCAAGGTGTGGGTGACTGCTGCGCCATTCTCGATTTCAGTAATGCAGGACCATTTGATGTGTACGGTATCAATCTGAGTGTACTGGACGGAGTAGAATTCCAACCGGGCTATACCATCGCTGGAGGCTACTATGCGCCTAACTACACCGATACTTCTATGCTGATCGTCCCAACAGCATTGGGCACTATGCCAACCAATATCAATGGCCTACTCAACTTCTGTTGGCAGAACGTTTATGCGACCCCGCAGTTTCTCGTGATCGAGTACCTGGACGAAAACTACGAAGTATTCTGTACGGATACGCTCCGTTTTGAATGTCCACCCGAAGCTCCTTGTCTGGAATACTTGAGCGACAGCCTGGTATGCGACACCATGGGCTATCTCTACACGATCGACTTTGAAGTTCCACCTGGAAGTGACATCCCTGGCGGCATTGGGTACATCGAGCTCGGTCTCAATCCGAATAATTTGCCGGCCGGCACGATCATATCACCAATGGGCTACACCTTCAGTCCAAAACTTCAACCTGGCGATCAGGTCACGCTGACCTACCAGATCACCTCTCCGGTGGATCTGTATGGAGATTCCCTCTGTGTAGCCATTACGGCACACGACGATGAGGAGGAACGACTGTGCTGCTTCGCTTATGAAGCCTGTATTCCGTTCCCACTCTGTGATCCTTGTCCGTACGTAGACGCCATGGTAGTACCTGCGGAGGACAATCAATCGGAATACTGCTGCTTTGAACTGTTGATCACTGATACTTTTGGACTCGATCCGAACCTGTTCACAAGTATCGAAACTAACATCGTCACCCCAGGTGTCGTCTACGATGGCTTGATCACCTTCCCCGCTATATTAGATGGCTGGACGCCAACCTATGACAACCCTGCAGCTCCGACGACGATCAGCTGGAATCACAGTAGTGGTGTGGTGCCCAATAACACCAACTACAATCTATTTGACTTCTGTGTGGAAGGTGTGACGAATACGGACTCTATCTTCATCGCCATTAACTGGCTCAACCAAGATTCTGTAGTCTGTACGGATACCGTGGGCATCTACTGCCCGAACTGTCTGACCGTAGTAGAAGATGAACTCTACTGTGATGACAATGGTGACTATGTCTACCAGTTTAGCTTTGTCAACAACTCTCCGTTTAATGTCAACGCGGTCAGTTTGCTGGATGCCAGTGGATTCCCTGGTGCAGTCGGCAACCCTGGTGTTTACATGCTAGGAACCATGGTACCTCCGGGAGGCACCTACAGTGGTACGATACCGGTACAGTTGAATGGCTCGCCCGGTGATGAAGTCTGCTTTGATATTGTCCTTCGACAAATCATAGGAGATGCTATCAACATTACCTGTTGCTATGCGACCCATTGTGTAGAGTTATTACCCTGTAGTGTTTTACCGCAACTCCCTTGTCCGATAGAGGTAATGGAAGAACTCCCGTGCGAAGATGTTTATGATCCGGTATGCGGCTGTGATGGCCGAACCTACGCCAACGTTTGTTACGCCGAGAATGCCGGTATCATCAATTGGACAGATGGACCATGTGATCCTAATCTCGAAGACACCGGATTAATTGGTCTGGAAGTCCAACTAGCCAGTGGCGGAGTAAGCCTCAACTGGAACATCAATGACGATCCGAACAACTATGACTTCTTCGTGATCCGAGAAGCTGCCGAAGTAAATGGTTATGCATTCGAAGAAGTAGCATTGATCCCAGCCAATGGCATGGCAGCCTATAACTTCTTACGAACAACTACGACAAGTGGCAGCCTGATCTATCAAGTCCTGGGAATCACCACAACGGGTGATATCGTTCCGAGTAATGAGGCAGAAGTATTCCGCCCAGAAAATATGGAACTGACGACCGTCTACGCATATCCAAGTCCAGCACGCGACGAGGTACATGTAACGGTGAACCGGAATGGTGCTGCACAAATAGAATTACTCAGCCCGCAAGGACGAGTCCAGCGACAGCAAGCTGCTCAGTTTGAAGGTGCTCCGGTACGTGTAGGTTTACAAGACCTCAATGACGGTGTCTTCTTGATTCGAGTTCGCTTCGACGATGGTGAAGTAGTGCAGCGCAGAATCGTACGCGTACGTGAATAGAATGAGGTAGAAGGTAAAGGGTAGAAGGAAGAAGGTACTGGGTAGAGAGTCCCTACTTTCTACCCTACTCCTTCCACAATGCATGGTTTCACCAAAATATATATTCCCAAATATTTACGTCAATCCCGAGAACGGTGTGTTAACCCTCTTAATCCCTTGAATGCAGCGCTTGTTATGTGTCATTGACCAGCAACGAGCCCTCGGTTCCGGATGCCAACTTTCGTTGGTGTTCGGAACTTTTTACTTTCATGCTAAGGAGTGATCTTCTTCAGGCCAGCGTGGCGTAGCGCAATGGATACGGAAAGGTCAGAGCCAGTTCTCTATCTTACCCTCTTTCCAATTCTCCTTGCGGTGCCTTAGCAGGTTGCGGATTAGTACCTCGGAGTGACTTAACATAACCGACCACCATTCCAACTTGCTCCGGGCTCATTTGGCTTTTCCAGGAGATCATCCCTTTTTCAGGAATACCGTAAACGACCGTTCTGATAATGTCCAGTGTTTTGCCGCCATGAAGCCAGTAATCATCCGTCAAATTAGGACCGATCCCACCTTCCCCTTGTTGGCCATGACAAATTCCACAACGTCCTTTAAAAAGACTTTGCGCTTCCTGAAGATTACCAGGGGCTTCCGCTATTTGGAAAACTATACTATTACTATCTAATTCAATTTCGGCCCAGGCAGCTTCGCCATCAAATAGCTGCTCTGATTGAACACGATCAAGTTCCTCTTGCTGTTCCGACAAAGGAATCTGCTGCAGATAAGCAATCAGCGCCAGTACCTCTTGATCTGTTCGCGCATCCTCCCCAGGAGCACGATACACCGCTTTTGTAGCCACCTCATAAGCTTGATTCAGCGTAGCTACCCATAGTTGATCCAGGTCCTCTTTATTGTATTTGGCAGGGCCTTGCTTAGCTAAACGTTCTACAACAAAACGATCCAGTGAACCCTCATAAAGGTGAGAGTAGTCGTCCTTCTGAGAATCGAATATCAAAGCAGAGGGATCAGCAAAGTAGATGTAATACCATTCATTAGAGTATTTCCCTCCTAAGCCATCTAGACTAACCAACTGCTCGCTTGTCTCAGCTACCTCTAAGGTGTGGCAGCTCGCACAATCTTCTCGCTCGTACAAGTACTCCCCATAGCGCACCAGGATATTATCCTGCAAATTCATGTCTACTCCTGCGATCACAGAACCCGTAGTACGGCAGTTCTCAAAAGTGAGTAGAACGGTAAGTATGGCAAAAAAAGAGAATACTGAACGTGTCATATGTTGGAGGAATTACCCATTGGGATAAGAGCAGCTTTTCACACTAAATTAGTGTTTGCCATAGACAATCACCTCATTTTAGTAAACAAGTACGACCGACAACAGACAAGTCCAATCGAGCAGGAAATAGCAGAAAGACTGATCCTATAAAATCCCCTCCGGTAAACTCAAGATAGGTGTCCGGCTGTGGTAAGACAGAGACTTGGTTTTGCTGTAATGGAAAAGCTCTTCCAGGAAGGTCCGTTGGTGCGTGACCATCGCCAATATATCAATCTCCATTTGGTCCAGGAAGTTGGTTAAGACCGTCTGAAAATCAGTACCGTCCAAAACATGGAAAGATGCATTGGATGCATCACCTACCTCAGCACTGAAAGTATCCATCCGGCCGTGATATTCCTCCGTATGTGCCAGGTCTACGTTAATGCAGTGAATGCTTGGATTGAAGTTTTCAAAAACCTCCCGCACTTTAGCAAACCCTTTGACCTCTTCTGTCTGATAGTTGGTCGTGAAGGCAATATTATTGATCAGACCATCAAAGATTGCTTGCTCTGGAATGGCGAGTACAGGACATGCCGCATTTTCCAAGACTTCTCCGGCTACACTACCAAGGATAATCTCCTTCAGACCACGCGCTCCCGTTGTACCCATGACAATCAGCGCTGCTTCCTCTTCCTTTGCTCTTTCTAGGATGGTTTCCACCGTTTCTCCTTCGTACAAGGTGTGGACCACCTCTAAGTTATTGAGGTTCTGTTCCTCTTGGATAGCATCCAGGGCTGGAATCGCATCCCGATAGTTCTCAAACTCATAGAGGTCAATGGTATTGTAGAATTCCTCTAGTGTCTTTGGGATGTGCGTAAAGCCACTCATATCGGGCTTTTCGAACACATGCAGAGTCACAATCCGGGCCTCTAGCTTATTCGCTAATCGTAAAGCATAGATAAATGCACGAGTAGCAGCATTGGAGAAATCCGTTGGAAAGAGAATGGTACGCATATCCGAATAGTCTTGAATGGCTGGAAAATTAGCAATACTTCAGGATAATCCCTGAGCAGGCTGTACCTACGGTGTAAATTTAATATTGCCTTAACGCTAAGTTAGTTGATGAAAATCAGAGCAGCAAGTGACTCCCGTCATTAACAATCCCCCTTAAACGAGACATCCCGAATTCCGGCGGAAGCCAAAATTCGGGATGAAAAAAAGTTTAAATCGTTTTTCGTTCTGCTAGTGCAAGGACTGATTCACGGTTTCTGCTGCTTCAGTCAATGCTTTATATTCAGCTGGCGATAAGCCATCCATGACAAAACTAAGTGGGTTAACTGGCTTCCCGTGGAAGTGTACCTCATAGTGACAGTGAGGTGCAGTAGAAGTACCTGTACTTCCAACAAGACCAATCACCTGACCACGCTCTACCTTCTGACCTTTCTTCACGTTGATCTTACTCATGTGAGCGTAGTAGGTTTCATAACCGTTACCATGGCGAATAACCACAAGGTTACCGAATCCTCCTGCGCGCTGTGCACGCTCCACCGTACCGTCGCCAGTAGCAACAATTGGTGTTCCAGTCTTAGCTGTAAAGTCAATACCATTGTGCATCCGCATCACCTTAAATACAGGGTGCAAGCGTGGACCAAAGCCCGAAAGCAAACGCAGATCCTTGGAAAGCATGTCCGAACGAACAGGCTTAATTGTTGGCATAGTTGCCAGCAAAGTCTCTTTGTCCTGAGCTAAGTTTACAATAGTATCGAGGGAACGAGATTGGAGGGAAATCCGGTGCTTGAGACGATCAATACGGCCTTGGATATCAGCCATGATCTCGCCCGAAGCGCCATAGTTATTAAATTCCCGGTAGGTATCGTGTCCACCGACACCACCTTCCCAGATATTTTCATCGATTGGGTCCATTCCGAAAATCATCCGGTGGACGTAGGCATCGCGCTTCTGAAGGTTATCCAAAGCACGTTGCATCTCTCCAATGGTCTGCGTAGACTCGTTTTGGAGGAATGCTTCCAGACGCTCAACTTTTGCCTGAAGTTCTTTCTCTTTTGGAGATGGAAAGTACTGGTGTGCAACCAGCGTAAAGATAAAAGCTGTAAACAATGCAGCACAAACAAACCCAAAAACTCTCAGGAGCGTCGTGCTTAACGGTTCTACTACTTTTTCGTAACGGAGCGTTTGTTTATTAAAAACGTAACGTTCTCTTCTCATAAGTGCTTGACAATTAGCCAACAAATAACCATTCGCAATAATTGGATTAGTCTAAAGGACTAGTTGTTTTTCTCTCTCAAAGCTCTTTTAGCGAATTGGTTTAATACAAATCAGGGGTGTTCGTTTCAAGTGGCTCTAGCAAATGTACATCATAGTCACAAGTTTCCAACAATTTTAACCAAAATGTGGAAAACTAACGATCTCAAATAATGGAAACACAGCATAAATGTAATCAAAAAAATTACAAATTGCTATTTTAAGGCGTTTTTTGACGTTTCAAAAATCTTATAGCAAACGATTTTCAGCAATGTTAAGTTGCTGAAAATCGTCACTTTATCTACAAAAATCACCGGTTTTTACACCTTTTCAATGATCAATGCAGAGGCACCACCACCACCATTACAGATAGCAGCCATACCTACACTAGCGTCCTTATGAGTAAGGACATTATTGAGGGTTGTAAGAATCCGTGCACCGGAAGCACCAAGTGGGTGACCAATTGATACAGATCCTCCAAATACATTCATTTGTTCGCGGTCGATTTCCAATTCCTTGGCAAAGGCCATGCTTACTACCGCAAAAGCTTCGTTTACCTCGAAATAGTCTACATCGCTCAACTCCATACCAGCATTCTTCAACGCTTTAGGAGCTGCCAAAGTAGGCGCTGTGGTAAACCATTGTGGTTCTTGAGCTGCATCGGCAAAGGCAACAATCTTTACCAGCGGCTTCAAACCAAGTTCTTCCGCCTTGCGCTTGCTCACTAGGATGATCGCGGAAGCACCATCGTTAATCGTTGAAGCATTAGCTGCAGTAACCGTACCACCCTTGGTAAATGCTGCACGCAAAGCAGGAATTTTCTCAAACTTCACGCGCTTGTATTCCTCATCCTCACTCACCATTACCGGATCGCCCTTGCGCTGAGGAACAGCTACTGGGATGATCTCTTTACCAAACCAACCTTCACTCGTTGCTTCTGCTGCGCGCTGGTAGCTGGAAATGGTATACTCATCTTGCGCTTCACGGCTGATATTATACTTCTCAGCGGTAGCGTCGGCACATACACCCATTGCCTGACCATCATAAGCGTCAGTTAGGCCGTCTTTTGCCAAACCATCCACTAAAGTCTTATCACCATACTTGCTTCCCCAGCGGGCATTTGGTACGTAATAAGGAACATTCGACATGCTCTCCATACCACCGGCTACGATGATATCCTGTTGGCCAGTCATAATAGCCTGAGCACCGATCATGACCGTCTTGATTCCTGAAGAGCACACTTTATTTACAGTGGTACAAGGCACACTCATTGGAATACCAGCCTTAAGGGCTGCCTGGCGAGCTGGTGCTTGTCCCAGGTTTGCGCTACATACATTACCAAAGTACACCTCTTCTACTTGCTCTGGCGTCAGGCCAGCCGCTTCCAGGGCACCAGTGATGGCTGCTGCTCCCAGTTCAGGAGCGCTGAGGCTGGAAAGTACTCCGCCAAAACTCCCGAGTGGTGTACGTAATGCTGCAACGATATATACTTCTTGCATGTTGGTTTGGTATTTTGGTTAGTTCTAATTAGGGCCGCAAAGATAGGCTTATTTCCGCCCAAAAAGAAAACCTGTTTAACATCGAAAAAGGTTGACTCAAAGGCGACTTTTTCAAAGCTTGATGTCGGACAAGTGCCCGATTAGTGAGCAACTCGATAAAGTTTGGTCTTCATTATGTTATTACCTTGTTGAAGACTAGCAGACACACGAACTATGAAGTCAATGGTTAACGCACGCTTACTTTCTGCACGGATAGCTGGATTGATTCTATTGTCCAGTCTGGTAACCCAAGGCCAGGAACGCATCATCAACCTAGGTAATACCGCCGATGCTGAGCCAGCATTCTTTGCTGCCTTACAGGGGTACCTGCAATCCTCTGATGAACACACCACGGTGGTTCTTAATGGTGATTTCATTGCCGACGGTGATGCCGTACTGGCCCGCGATGACCAGGCTTTCGCCTCCCTGGCACCACTCATTGAACTGATTGCGAGCACACCGAACGTTGACTTCTACCTCTTGCCCGGAGACCGCGATTGGCATCAAAGTCAGCGCCGGGGTTGGGAGGCCGTACGCGAACTGGAGGAATATTTGGAAGATCAAGACTTGAAAAACCTGCATTGGCCATTAGAAAAGGGATGCCCAGGGCCAGAGGTCAAAGAAATATCACCGACCACTATTTTAATCATGGTCAATTCCCAATGGTGGAACCACCCCTTTCGCAAGCCCTTACCAGCTGATGCAGATTGCGATTTTGCGGAGCCTGCTATTATCCTGGAAGAAATCAATGATGCTATTGAGGAGAACCTGGATAAGAATGTCCTGATTGCGGGGCACTACCCCATGTATTCTCAGAGCCACTACGGTGGTGAATTTCCGCTAAGTGACTACCTCTCCCCTCCTGTTTGGGGTGGTATTCAGACGGCCTACCGGCAAAACGTAGGTCGCCCGGAAGAGATTCACAATGCCCGCTTCCTACCCTTTCGGGACGCCATGGTGGACATGACCTATAAGCATGAAGGCCTGCTCTTTCTAAGTGGCCATGAAACGAACCAACAGGTGATAGGGCTGCGGAACAATTACCTGATCAATAGCGGAGCCCCAAGTAAAGCTACTTGGGTGGCTGCGCACAAACCAGCATTGTTTACCGCTCGTCAGACAGGTTTCTCTGTAATCGATCTCCGAGCCAATGGCGAGGTGCAGTACAGTTTCTACGAAGTGAACGAAGATGGAATTGCGCTCAATCAACAAGTTCCTTTATTTGATCAACCCTGTATCCCTTCAGATAATGCCGACCTCCCCCCTAACCCTAATTATCAACCCTGCTTAAAGGAAGTAGATCCGCTGAAGCTTATCAAGCCAGTTCTACCATATGACACCTTGGTCGTTGCTGGCAGCCAGTATCGAGCTCCTGCCTTGAAACGCTTCTTCTTTGGTGATCATTACCGCACCAGCTGGACAACGCCAGTGCGCGTTCCACTTATGGACTTAGATACAATCCAGGGTGGACTTTTCCCCACTAAACGCGGAGGGGGGCGTCAAACGAAGTCGGTAAAGTTCCGCTCGGATGCGGAGCGCTACTTCGTTTTTCGGTCCGTCGACAAGGACCCTGCTGGCACCTTAAATCTAGAGTTGCGAAACACTATTATCGCTGATATCACTCGCGACCAAACCAGCTCACAGCATCCTTACGGTGCCATGCCAGTTTCCGTCTTATTGGATGAAATTGACATCCTGCATGCGGATCCAACGCTATATGTAATGGGAGATATACCCCGCCTCAGCCGCTTCCGCGGCCAATTTGGTGGTATGCTGGGTATGTTAGAAATAACGCCTAAAGACAAGAAAAGCGATCGCGCCGGAACCTTTGGCGCTGACAACATTTACAAGAGCTTCGAGCTCTTCGATGAACGCTATGATGACCAGGATTTGCAGATCAACTCTCGGGAGTTTGTACGGGCTCGCCTATTTGACATGCTGATCGGCGACTGGAGTAAACACGAAGACAATTGGAAATGGGCTGGCTTTAAGGATGGAAAGCGGCAAGAGATTGTACGGCCAATACCAAGAGACCGAGATCATGCTTTCTCACAGCTAGACGGGTTTTTCCCATGGTTAGCTAGCCGGCGCTGGGCGGTGCCAAACTTAGAACACTTTGATTTCAAAGATCCAGATATCCGTTCACTGACCTTTCAGGCCCGGCATATGGATCGTTTGATATTGAGTCCGCTGAAACGGGAAGACTTTTTAGCGGAAGCGCGATACATTCAGGAATCCATCAGCTCCGAAGATATTGATCGGGCGATTCAAACCTTTCCAGAAGAGGTTATTCCCGTATCCGGGGAAACGATTGGTGAGAAGTTAAAGACTAGATTGGGTCGCTTGCAGGATTACGCTCAGGAATACTATGAGCTACACGCTCGCTACGTGGATGTTGTAGGAACAAACAAAGAAGAACAATTCAACATTGACCGACGAGCAGATGGTAGTACCCACATTGAAGTAATTGACCCCAAAGGAGACCAAGAAGGACGAATTCTATATGAACGAACCTTTCTACCTGCAGAAACAAAGGAGCTTCGGGTATATGGACTAGGAGATAAAGACCTGTTTGACATTAAAGGTGAGGCAGATCAAGCCATCCCGCTTAGAATTATTGGTGGCCCGGGTAATGATCGGATCAAAGATCAATCATCAATTGACAAGGGAGGCACACATACCTGGGTCTATGAAAACGACCCCAAAGCAGAGGTTCAATTGCAGGATGGATCCAAACAGGTAGATAACTGGCGCGACGAACTTTACTACTACCGTAGAGATGCTTACGAATACAATTCCTATTTACCGCTTGCGTCACTGACCTTCAACACCTTTTCTGGAGTGACTTTGGGAGCAGGTGTCAATTTTACAAGACGCAGTTTCACCAGACGCGATTATAGTAGCAAACACCAACTACAGGGCTCGATTAGTACGCTGAGTAACTTCAGTTTACAATACCAGGCGGATTGGCATCATGTGCTACACAAATGGGACATCCTGGCTATGGCCCAAGTAGAGCGTCCGGCCTTTTACAACTTTTTCTTTGGCTTGGGCAATGAGACCCCAAAAGATGACCAGGCCTTCGACGACAACTTTTATCTTGTTAAGCTCCAGCGTTATCAAGGTGAAGTAGCATTGCGCAGGATCTTCCGTGGACGCAGTGCTTTCCAGGTACGCCTGGGTTATGAAGACAACGCTACGACCGAAATTGAGAATACCATTTTGGATCAAGAACTCCCCTTCTTCGGTACCGGTGATCTTAGTTGGGCATATCTGCACCCCAGTTTAGTTTTGGATTTCCGCGATCACCCAGTCTTCCCGTCGCGTGGCTTCCGCTTACAGGCCGGGCAGCAGTGGGGTTATGGACAAGATGTCGATTTTGGTGTTAGTAAACTGGCTGCGGAGTTCTTCTTCAGTACTCGACGCTATCCTATCACTGTGGCGGCTCGTACAGGCTGGGCGGCCACACAAGGCAACGCACCGTTCTACAAGCTGCCTAACCTCGGCATGAATGAAGGGCTGAGAGGTTACCAGAATTTCCGGTTCACAGGAGATGAGTACTTCTACTATAACTTCGAGTTTCGGTTTCCCATTACGCTTTGGCGAAATACCTTCCTCCCAGTGGTATTGGGTATCAGAACCTTTTATGATAGCGGTTTTGTGAAGGAAAATGGGATCGACACCAGTCCAGAATTCAAGCACGCCTACGGCGGTGGATTCTATGTGATACCACTATCCCGTTCCTACACCTTGAGTGTACTACTGGGTTTTTCGGAAGAAGAAACAGGATTGATCAATCTTAACTTGGGAACTAACTTCTAATATTACCCAAAACAGTTTACACTGGCTGGACTACAATTCCATTGCGCATTCTCGGCTCAAACCAAGTGCTTTTGGGCGGTAGCACCAATCCGTGATCAATGACTCGGAAAAACGAATCCCATCCTAAGGGGTGTAAACAGAAAGCAAAAGAAGGTCGATTTTCGCAAGCTTCAATCAAGGCGGTGAGTCCCTTTGGTCCCTCTATGTACTTAATGCGTTTATCGTTTCGGATATCGGTAAACCCAAGGATTTCCTGCAACACATAATAGTTCAACATAGAAACATCCAGAGTGGGTAACCCGGCAGAGGAATTTTGCTGCAAGGTTTTCTCCCGCCAGCGAAGGCTGAACCATTCTCCTTGAAGAAGCATCGTCATCTCATGTGACTGTAAGGGTTCTCTAGCTTCTGCCAATGGTTTGATATTGAAGAAGCGAGACAGAGAAGCCATAAAAGACAAAGGGCTCCGCCCATCTGCTAAGCCCTTCACAGCACGATTGAAATTGTGAATCTCTAAAGCTGTGCTGGGAAAGAGGGCCGACATCAAGTAGCCATAGGGGTTACTTTCGTCTTGCCCCTCGCGCTGCTGATACAAACGCGCAATTGCACTAAAGCGATGGTGGCCGTCCGCGATATATGTATTGAGAATGTAGCGCCCGAAGTAGTATTGGATTTGTTCTATCTCTTCGTTGTCCGTAATAGCCCACAATCGGTGAATTTCCTGGGGCTCGTTCAAATGGAGCTCTTGCGTAGGTTGGTTTTGGTTAGCATGCGTACTCAATAGGTCTGCCAAAGCCTGATGGTGGCGATGGGCTAGCAATACTGGTTTTACTACTGCGCCACGATGTTGAAGAAGATCCGCTTGCTTCACTTCCTTAGCTACCAAGGTATGCTCGTGACGTTTCACGCGCTCCTCCAGATAATCCTGGATAGAGACAGCTGCGATCAAGCCCGTACGTGACTGATCACCTACAACCACCTGATAGACATACATAGCCGGAGTCTGGGGGTCTGAGAAATAGCCTTGGGCGTGGAATTTGGTAAAGTCTTCTTTGACGTTACCTAAGAATTTGGTGTAATCTGGAATCTCCTCGGGCTTGGAGAGCACCGCGGCAAAAGGGCGAACAACCATGTTGGTTTTATTTGGTGCCGCAAGATAAAGAACTTGTCCAAAACCTACTTGCCTTACCCCAAAACGACCTTTCTGATCTACGCTATGTTCGGTGCGTGCCGCGCACTAGGTTGAGGCTTCCTAGTCACTTCTAATCGCGGTAATCCTTAGGTAGGGACAAAAAAAGAAAGTGCAGCTGTTGCTGCACTTTCACAATAGAAAACTAAACCCCAGTTATTATTCTTGACTGATTCAGTAGCTGATGATGTAAAAGTTGAATCAGTGTTATTTTGTTAACTGCACCTTGAAAACGATGGCAAGGCACCTTTATTGTTGTAAAGATAAAAAAAATTCACCCACAATTCCAAGCACTTTCTGACACGTTGGGTAACTTTACTGCTCAGCATTTGAAATTGCTGCATTGAGCCCATTTTATTCGTTCATAAGAAACATCAAAATGTCCGCATCGGCTTTAGACCCCACCGTACAATCCAATATCGATCAGTGGTTGAATGGCAACTACGACGAAAAGAGCAAACAACACATCCGCGATCTGCTTGCCGCAGAAAAAATCACCGAACTAACCGATGCATTTTACAAAGACCTCGAGTTTGGTACTGGTGGTATTCGTGGCATCATGGGTGTAGGCTCTAATCGTATCAATAAATACACCCTAGGCATGGCTACCCAGGGGCTAAGCAATTACTTGCTACAGCTCTATCCTAATGAACAAATCAAGGTAGCAATCGCCTATGACTGTCGTAATGACTCTGACACCTTTGCCCGCTTGGTTGCAGAAGTATTCTCTGCCAACGGCATCTATGTCTACTTCTTCGAGAGCTTACGGCCTACGCCGGAATTGTCCTTTGCCATTCGCGAACTCGGCTGTAAGAGTGGTGTGATGTTGACAGCATCGCACAACCCTAAGGAATATAATGGCTACAAAGCCTATGGTGCCGATGGTGGTCAGCTTACGGGGCCTCATGATGTAAACGTCATGGAAGAGGTAAGAAAGATCCAGAGTGTTGATGAGATTAAGTTTACTCCTCAAGAGGACAAGATCGAGACCATTGGCAAAGAGATGGATGAAAAGTACCTCGAAGCCATCCTGAAGCTTTCTATTTCAAAAGAAGCTATCCAGCGCCAGCATGATCTTGCGATTGTGTTTTCTCCTATTCACGGTACGGGTGGTGTACTTGTACCACCTGCCCTAGAACGCTTTGGTTTTACCAACGTGCAGCTAGTGGAAGAGCAGATGGTAGTAGATGGTAATTTCCCTACCGTAATATACCCTAACCCCGAAGAGGAAGAAGCCCTAACCATGGCCCTCAATCAGGCCAAGGCTACGGATGCCGAATTGGTAATGGCCAATGACCCCGACGCTGACCGTGTAGGTATTGCCGTCAAGAACGGCGATGGAGAATTCATCCTACTCAACGGCAACCAGACTGCAGCATTGCTGATCAACTACGTGATGACCGCCTGGGAAGAAAGTGGCAAGTTGACCGGCACCCAGTACATTGTAAAAACAATCGTAACCAGCTATCTTATCGATAAGATGGCTGCGTCGAAAGGTATTGAGTGCTTCAACACCTTGACGGGTTTCAAATGGATTGGTAAGATCATGACAGCCCTGCAGGGTAAGAAAACCTTCCTGGCAGGTGGTGAAGAAAGCTATGGCCTATTGGTAGGTGAGCATGCACGTGACAAGGATGCGGTAGTATCATGTGCCATGATCGCTGAGATGGCTGCTTACTATAAGGACCAAGGGCGTAGCATCTGGGATGCCTTGATCGATATCTACGTAGAATACGGATGCTATAAAGAAAAGCTCATTGCCATTACCAAAAAAGGTAAGAGTGGCGCCGAAGAAATTGCTGCGCTGATGGAGAAGTACCGCAAAGATCCACCAAAAGAGCTAGGTGGTGCAGCGGTGAGCGAAATCAAGGACTACCTAAATAGTACGACAACCAACCAGGCAGATGGTACCGTTACGCCTCTTGATTTCCCGAAAAGCAATGTGCTACAATTCTTCACAGCAGATGGCAGTATCATCTCCGCTCGTCCATCAGGTACAGAGCCTAAGATCAAATTCTACTGCAGCGTAAATGCGCCACTCGGTAGTAGAGCGGAATTTGCAGCGGTGGAAGGTAAGTTAGATGCTAAGATCGACCAGTTGATGACGGACTTGGGCGTTTAATTCATCAAAAAAATTAGTTTATATTTAATTTTAACACGAATTTTTTATTAAATTGTCAACCGAGTTCGTCATAGCCTATTCGCAAAGACCACAAACGCCGACTGAAAGCCGCGGAATAGCGCAGTCGGTAAACCAATCGAACATTCATTTAGCTACTGACAACTAGAAAGGATTAGTTGGCCTTTGTGATGTGTTAGCATGGCAAAGGGTGTGTGCACGCAGTACACGAAACGATAGTGAAGTAATCCCATGCTACCGACCACAGGGTGGTCGGTGGTCATGATCGGTCCGGGTGAGGGTGGGCCCGCCGTAGGCGGTCTGTCCGAAAATCACCTCACCCTATCTCAGTCACCTCAGGCCTACTCGTTCTAAAGCCACCTTCAACTTGCAGGATAACTACAAACATCAAGGTCAACGTCGCCAACTAGTGGCCACACTTCGAAAAAAAGGAATCTCCAATGAAGGAGTCCTCCAGGCCATTGGTCGATTACCGCGCCATATTTTTCTAGAGAAGGCTTTTGAGGAATGGGCTTACCAGGACAAGCCCTTCCCGATCGACTGTGAACAGACGATCTCGCAGCCTTATACGGTGGCCTTCCAATCCAGCTTATTAGAGCTAGAGGCGCGGCAGAAAGTGCTTGAGATTGGAACGGGAAGTGGTTATCAAGCAGCCGTGCTGTCACTAATGGGTGCCCGGGTATTCACCATAGAACGTCATAAACCACTCCACCTCACCGCTAAACAGATGTTTCGCGACCTGGGGCTACATGGCATTCGAGCCTACCATCGCGATGGGTATAAAGGTTTGCCGGAAATGGCACCATTCGCTGGCATTCTGGTCACAGCCGGAGCGCCTGAAGTCCCCACAGCACTCAAGGAGCAACTTCAAATTGGTGGTAAACTGGTGATTCCCGTAGGCACAGATGATCAGCGTATGCTACGTATCATTCGGGTGGCAGAGGACCAATGGAAGACCGAGGATCATGGATCCTTTCGATTTGTGCCCTTCCTCCCTGGTACGGAATGATCTAATTGAGACCAACCTTAGCTCGCAGTCAATTCCCATAGAATTAAGGAACGATCATCACTAGCACTGACGAAGAAAGATGTGCCCTCAATCCACATTAGACGATTTACACTGTTTACGTGTCCACCATCACGTGCTGCATCCAGCGTCATGAGTAGTTTGAATTCAGTACTATCCCAAATGCGGATAGTCTTATCGCGGCTAGCCGAAAGCAAATAATCACCACTAGGATCAGCAATGAGGTGATTAATCGTATACCAATGCGCAGGCTGAGCATTCTCTAAGGTTAAGGATTCTCCAATAGACCACTTCTTCAATTGTGCATCCCGCCCGCCACTGTATAGCGTGCCTGGGTGCAAAGGATGATTATGCAAAGCGAAGACAGAATTCTCATGGCTAGCAGCAACCTTTTCCTGCACCTCTAAACTATCCACGCTTAGCTTGAAAATACTGTGATCGCTGCTGCCGAAGAAAATCGTATTCGTACCTGGAACGTGGACCAAGCTACGTAAAGCCTGGCTGCTTAGATGCAAACTCTCTATACTGGCTTGCCGTAGGATATCCCATTTCGTCAGCATTCCGCTGCCACCGATACTGATGAGTTCTTCACCGACGATCTGCAGACCAAATGTTCCTTTCTTATGATGAGCAATATGACGGTTGGGGCGATCCTCCCGCAAGTTGAGCCAATGCACACCACCATTCATATCTCCAGCGACGACCGTATGTGTTGTTGGAATATAAGCCAGACTAAAAACCTGCGTATCGACCTTCGCTACGAGGCGGCCAAGGAGTTCTCCCTGCTCATCTTTTTCGGCCAACGACCATTGCACTACCCAGCCATCACCACCTGCCGACAAAAAAGTACGGGGTTCGGGGCCGGGAGCTAGCGCGTAAATGGCACCGTTGTGGCCGGTTAATTGCTGAACCTTACGAATGGAGAACTTGGGCATGCCAATAAGTTATTTGTCAAAGTAAACCGTCTAGTACCTGGATAGTTGGCCTCAGGAACCTTTAAATTGAGTACGAAATTCCCGAGGCGTCACGCCTTTCTTCCGGCGAAAGCAACGGTTAAATAAGGTCTGACTGCTATACCCTGATGTATGTGCAACCTGGGATATAGTCATCTTGGGTCGATCAATGAGCAAGTTGCAGGCTTTCCCGATTCGGAGATCATTCAGATAATCTGTAACCGTCTGCCCGGTAGCACGAGAGAAAAAGCGGCAAAATGCCGAAGTATTCATATTCGCTAGTGCCGCCAATGTATCTAATCGAACTACCGTCGTGAAGTGTTCGTGCATATATTGACAAACTCGGAGTAGCCGTTCCTCAGTTACCTCATTCAATACCGGGGTAAACCCTTTAGAGCTCAACAACACCGTCTCTTCGTCCTCACTTAGGACATGGAATACTGACATAAGCCGTTGCAAGCCAAAAACGCCATTCTCTTTGGTCAACTGTCGTAATAGATTACCGGCCTGTTCACTCGTCTTTGTACTGAAAGATATTCCTCGCCGGACCTTTTGCAGCAAGGAGCGGATTCGACGCATTTCCGGTAAGGCCAGCCATTCTTCACCAAATAGTTCAGGTAAAAACTGTAGCACCACTACCTGCATGTGCTCTGAGTTGGCATTAAACTCATCATCAGAAATCCAGGTATGTGGCAGATTAGAACCGAGCAACACCAAATCTCCACTGGAGAAGTAGCTAACATTATCTCCTACCATACGAATCCCACGCCCCTGAACAACATAGGTGATCTCCAATGCCCGATGGTAATGCCAGTGGAATCCAAACTCTGGCGAGCGTACCCAATAGCATTCAAAAGATCGGTCACGTTGTTCTAGCCCAAGATGTTGAACATTCGCCTTCATTCCAGACAGCTACTTTATTTGCCAGCTTCAAAACACATTTTAACAAATAAAGCAAAAATAGTGCTATATCTCGCAAATATCCTCTTGAAATAAGAGCATACTCGCTCCTACCTTTGATATAATCCTTTTGCCCCAGAAGCCTAACTAGCCGAATCTTAAGCCAACAACTATGGCAAAAACCAAGCAATTCATTCTTTTCCTCTGCGGAAGCCTTATCTTATTGAGCGCCTGTTCAAAAGCTGATGATAATCGTCTCCGGTTATCCAGTTGGGTTTCCAGTCCAAGTGAAACAGAACTGTACAAACAGACACTAGAGCAATTCCGTGAGGCTAACCCTGAGATTGATTTCAAGTACGAACCGATCCCAGGGAATTATTCCGAGAAGCTGCAGCTCATGTTGGGTACGTTCACAGCACCAGACCTCTTCTATCTGAAAGGTTTTACTGCTCCATCCTACATGAGCTTTGATATCCTTCAGCCTTTGGATGAGTTCATGGCTGCTACCCCTGACTTTGATCAGGAAGACTTCTTCCCATTTACCATTGAGGCTTTTCAGCGAAACGGTCAGCAGTATGGCCTTCCTAAAGACTTCAATCCTTACGTACTCTTCTACAACAAGAAGATGTTCCGGGAAGCCGGTATTGATACGATACCTACTGATTGGGCAAGCTTTAAAGCACTTGCCCAGCAACTCACTCAAGACAAAGACGGTGATGGCACCACCGATCAATATGGATTCATAGTAGAACCTGTAGTGGAGATGGTGATGCCGTTTGTCTTCCAAAATGGCGGTCATTTCCAGAACCCCGATGGTACATTGGGTATTGCCGACGAGCCTTTCGTCGAGGCCCTAGAATTCTACCTCGGCCTTTATGAAGAGGGTATCGCTACCCTACCCCAGGATGAGGGAGTTGCTTGGAATGGAGATGCTTTTGGCCGCGAGATCTGTGCGATGGCCGTGTCTGGAGGTTGGCTTATCCCTTTTATGGCGGATAATTATCCAGATGTAGAATATGGTATCATTCCACTACCTGCTGGTAAGCAAAAAGCGACAGTAGCCTTTACCACTGCTTACGCCATGCCCAAATCCAGTGATTTTCAACCTGAGGCCTGGCAACTGCTCAACTATCTGGTAGGCAAAGAAGGAATGAGTAGCTGGACCAGTTCTGGAGTAGCGATGCCCTCCCGCCGGAGTGTTGCCAAAGAAAATGGCTTCTATGAGCACCCGGTCTACAAAGTCTTCATGGAAAGCGCAGAGTTTGCCCGCCCGTTCCAAATACAATACAGTGAGCGTGGTTTTGAAGAAGTCGTAGTGGCCTTCCAAGCCGTCTTCTTTACCGGCAAATCGCCCAAAGAAGCCATGGAAGAAAGCAAAGAACAAATCAGCAAATACAGCTTGATCGACAAATAGATTAGAGCGGGTTAAAGAATTAAAACGGTGAGGTAAGCACCCATCCCAACTAATTCAACTAACCAAACTACCTCAACTAATCTAACTCCCCAACCACCTAACTACCAAACCAACTAACCTTCAAACCATCTAACCGATCGTCATGAAGCTTAAAGTCAAAAACAAAGAACAGTCCAGGACGGCCTATCTATTTATAGGCTTCCCTCTGCTACTGTTTTCCATCTTCACCTTTTTCCCAATCGTCTTCGCTTTTATCATTAGCTTCTACGATTGGAACCTCCTGATCCCGGATAAACCCTTCGTTGGATTGGCCAATTATTTTGAGCTGTTTCAGGATAAAGTCTTCCTGATCGCTATCAAAAACACCGTTGTTTATACTATCGGTGTGGTGCCCATCCAAACCCTATTGGCTCTGGTACTGGCCTTTATTATGAACCAAAAGCTACGTGGTAGAGCCTTCTTCCGACTTGCCTTCTACGTTCCGGCTATTACTTCTTCCGTGGTTACCTCCATCATATTTGTATGGATATACGCTAAGCCAGGTCTACTCAACTACCTGCTTTCGCTAGTAGGTATGGAAGGTACCGACTGGCTCACGAATCCATCCACTGCCCTTTTCGCAATCATGGTGCTTAATATCTGGACGACCTCCGGTTACTTCATGATCTCCTTCCTGGCGGGCTTGCAATCTATCCCTGCTTCACTTTATGAAGCGGCCAAGATTGACGGTGCTAACCAATGGCAGCAGTTCTGGAAGATCACAGTACCCATGGTACGTCCAGTGACCTACTTCGTAGTGGTTCTTGGATTGATTGGCTGCTTTCAGGTATTCGATCAGATTTACGTGATGTCCAGTGGAGGGCCAGTTAACTCTACCACCACGATGTCGTACTTCACGTACAACAACTCTTTCAAATATTTCCGGCTGGGTTACGGTGCGGCTTCCGCTATCGTTCTAGCGATCATCATCTTCGGCGCCACCTGGTTGCAGAAGAAATATGTCCCATCCGAGGCCTACTAAATCCGACCGAGCTATGAAAAACCTTAAACTACAAAAGCTCCTGTTCTATGGCCTCTTGTTTGTCATGACGGCTATCTACCTGGGGCCCTTCCTATTCTCCTTGTCTATTTCTTTCAATGCAGAACAGGACGTCTTCTCCTGGCCGATTAAGCTGCTACCAGAAGAATGGACACTAGATAACTACCAACGCGTTTGGCAGGACCTGCCCTTTGGCACTTGGTTGCTGAACAGTGTTACCATCACTGTGATCCAAACCATCTGTAATGTGTTCTTCGCCTCGCTCGCTGGCTTCGCCTTCGCCCGCCTCGACTTTCCTGGTAAGAATATCATCTTCAGCCTACTACTAGCCAGTTTGATGATTCCTGGTATTGTCCTTTTAGTACCGAAGTTTATCATCTTGAACGAGTTTCACCTGATCAACACCTATGGCGGTCTGATCTTGCCAGGGTTAGTGAGCGTGGTGAATATCTTCTTGATGAAACAGTTCTTTGAGACTATTCCTAAAGACCTGGAAGAAGCTGCACTGATAGATGGTTGCTCCTACTTCCGCATCTTCTGGCAGATATTTTTACCCGTTTCCAAACCAGCCTTAGCGGCGGTTGCAATCTATACTTTCCAGGGATCGTGGAATGAATTCATGTGGCCGGTGATTGTCACTACCACCAGAGATATGTTTACCCTCCCCGTGGGTATGGCCTTCTTGAAGAATGAATTCTCTGTTCAATGGCCACTGCTCATGGCAGGTACCATCTTGATATCACTCCCAACCATTGCAATATTCCTCATTTTCCAACGCTACTTCGTACAAGGCGTAGCCTCAGCTGGACTCAAGGAATAGCATTAACCAAATTCTAAAGTAACCGCGCGATTCACAGCGCTATACTATACTCCATCATGGCAACAGTACAACTCAACCAACTTAAGAAAGTATACGATAAAGACGTGGTAGCCATCAAAGGCGCTGACGTCACCATTAACGATAAAGAATTTGTAGTGCTCGTCGGCCCTTCGGGCTGCGGTAAGTCTACCTTATTGCGGATGATAGCAGGTCTAGAGGAAATCTCCGGTGGCGATCTGATGATCGATGGAGATCGAGTGAATGACCTTTCTCCTAAGGATCGTGATATCGCGATGGTCTTCCAGAATTATGCCCTCTATCCGCATATGACTGTGTTTGAAAACATGGCCTTTGGTCTGAAACTACGCAAATACCCGAAGGCAGAAATAAAAGCACGAGTGGAAGAAGCTGCAGGTTTCCTTGGCCTCACAGAATACCTGGAGCGCCGTCCAAAGGAAATGTCTGGTGGGCAGCGTCAGCGGGTAGCCATAGGTCGTGCGTTGGTACGCCAACCTAAAGTCTTCCTGTTTGATGAGCCTTTGTCTAACCTGGATGCCAAACTTCGCGTTCAGATGCGGATCGAGATCAAGCGTTTGCATCAACAGCTGCAAGCGACCATGATCTACGTAACCCACGATCAGATCGAAGCTATGACCATGGGAGACAAAATTGTGGTGCTCAAAGATGGTGTTGTGCAGCAGGTAGATTCACCAATGAACCTCTTCAACAACCCGTCCAACAAGTTCGTAGCGGGCTTCATTGGTAGCCCATCCATGAACTTCCTAAACGGTACTATTGAACAAGGTAATGAGCTGAAGTTTGTCGCAGGTTCAGTGAGTTTTGGTATACCCAACGAATTGCAACTACGGGAAAAACTGAGCCCATTCGTAGGCAAGCCCGTTACTTTTGGCTTCCGCCCAGAATACCTCTATGACAAATCCACTGAACGCCAGGTACAGCTTAGCGTGGATATGAACATCACCATTGATGTGACAGAGCCAATCGGGAGTGAAGCTTTCAACTATTTCCACTTTGCGGGCATGGAAGACCAGACCTACTGCTTCCGTTCCAGCTCCGCCAACCAATACCAGTCTGGCCAAAAGGTGGAAGTTGGTATTGACATTAATCGGCTTCGTTTCTTCGATGGCGAAACCGAAGCAAGAATTGCATAATCACTGTACAACTAACAACTATCCTTAAATGAGTAAGCATAATTGGCAAATTACAGCCAATACGATTGACCCTAACCAGTATTTTGGTGTAACCGTAGCCAACGGTATGATTGGAATGGTAAGTGCTGCCAAGCCACTCCACATACAGGAAGTGATTCTCAATGGCGTTTATGATCGCTACAAGCGCGGTCGGGTGAGTAATATTCTACAGGGATTCAACCCCTTTAACATTGAAGTAGCTGTCGACGGGCACATCTATCAGCAAGGAGAGGTGAGCGATTATCAGCAGACTTTGGACATGAAAGAAGCGGTCTTGCATAGCTCCTTCAAGGCTGGTGAAAAGCTGCAGGTACAGCACCAAATTTGCGCCCTGCGTTCGCTGCCCTATACCGCCTTAGTACAACTTGAGTTAGAAGCTTTGGAAGATACTACCGTAACGGTCTACAACCACCTACGGGCTCCTAGTCATCTCCATGACGTGCGTAACTTTTACAGTGAGATTGATCGCCCACACGTGAAAATTCCGTTGATGACTTCTGTGGCCAAAAGCCCTTCCCGAGCGATTACCCTAGCAGCTTCCAATAGCTACATCTTTGAAGAAGCCCACGGCGAAGAACCGGACCTGATCCATGAAGATTGGGACTTTGATAGTCATTTAGTCAAGTTCTACAAGCCGTTAAAAAAGGGGCAGGTATATCGTTTCTGCGTGGTAAGCTCCCTTTGTACTTCCGTACATTTTGAGGATGCTCAAAACGAAGCCGAGCGCTTGAGCATTTTTGCCAAGTTAGAAGGAACAGAGCGTTTGGTGAAGCGCCACCAGCAAGAATGGACCAAACTCTGGCAGAGCGACATCGAACTTGAAGGGGATGACGAAGTGCAGCGCGAAATCCGCCTGATGATGTACTACCTGTACTCCTCCGCCAGAGCTGGTAGTGGGTTGAGCTTATCGCCGGTAGGCTTGTCTGGTCTAGGCTACAATGGCCATGTGTTTTGGGATACAGAGCTGTGGATGTATCCTACCCTACTGGTATTGCAACCGGAGATTGCCAAAAGTCTACTTGACTATCGCTTCGATCGGCTAGAGGCAGCCCGTCAAAATGCTTTCTCGCACGGTTATGCGGGTGCTATGTTCCCTTGGGAAAGTGCGGATGATGGTACGGAACAGACACCAGTTTGGGCACTCACCGGTCCATTCCAACAGCATATCACAGCCTGCGTAGGCTGGGCCTTCTGGAAATACTATCAACGTACCCATGACCAAGAGTGGTTGAGAGAGAAAGGCTATCCCGTCCTAAAGGAGGTTGCCACTTTCTGGTGTAGCCGCGTAGAGCGAACTGGCTCGGGTAGATACGAGATCAATAACGTCATCGGAGCGAATGAATTTGAGGAAAACATCGACAACAACGCCTTTACGAATGGTATCGTAAAGTTAGTGCTGGAATACGCTAGCCAAGCAGCAGAAGCCCTACATGAGCATCCTAATCCGGATTGGCGCCATGTGGCGGAGAATATTCCTATCCTCGAATTCGAAGATGGCACCACTAAGGAAAATGAAACCTACAATGGTGCTGAGATCAAGCAAGCTGATGCCAACCTGCTATCTCATCCACTGGGTTTATACCAGGATCCAATACAGATCAAGAGGGACCTAGACTACTACGAACCTCGGATGTCGCCTGATGGTCCGGCAATGGGCTTTGCTACTTTGGCTACCCTGCATGCGCAATTGGGTAATCCGGAGAAGGCCTATGAAGTGTTCATCCATAGTTATCGATCAAATGGAGTTCCACCGTTTGGCATCTTGGCCGAATGTGCCGGAGGGCGTGGCGTCAGTCCGTACTTCACCACTGGTGCCGGAGGTGCATTGCAAACCATGCTATTTGGTTTCGGAGGCCTTCGCCTAAATAAAGAGGGCTTAATCGAAGAAGGCGTACAGTTGCCTGCCCACTGGAAAGACTTGAAAATACACATTGACACCTCCCACGCCTTGATTGATATGAGCTGATTTGGTGGAGGTCGACAATGTTTGTAGATTTAGTACGAAATCAGGAGCCTGTTTGAGATCGCCTCAAGCAGGCTCTAATTGTTGAACTACTTCTCTAAGAACGCTCTCTACATGGCTCCCTACGGCATTACCGTTACCAAAGAAACACCACTCTATTCCGACCGCAGCAAAAGATCGGCTGTATTAAAGACCTTGCAAATGGGTACCTCTATGCGATACAAAGAAGTTAAGTATCGCGAAAGCACTACCTGGGTTGAGGTAGAATTGGTGGACGAAAACAGAACGAAAGGCTTCCTCCTCGAAGATAAAGCGAGTCAACATGCATGGCCACATTACGAAAACACCGGCAGTACCATGCCACTCCACAAACTCGAGAATGGTCAATTTATCGACGGCAACAACAAACTTCGAAAAGGAGATAAATTCTATTTGATGTCCAGTGCGGTGGGATATACGCCAACATCTATTTTCAAGGTCGAAGCTACCTCCTCATGGGGCAGGTACAGGCTAAAGATGTCGAAGAATGGTCGGCTATGAAGGTCGTGATGATGATCGTAATGTTCGCATGCATGATGTATGGAGCCTTTGTAATTGCGCCAGAAATGCTTCCTCCTGGCCGTTACCCCAGAATTCTCTTTTTACTCCCAGGCTTGGTGATTGGGCTAGCCTTTCTGCCTATCGTCTGGGGGTTATTCTATGCTTACGAAGAGTTCGAGAAACGACGGTAAGCCTAACCGAAACAAGGCACACTACCGACAAGTATAAATTCCATCTTAACTTAACGTGAGGTTTGGGTTCTACTACTTACAAAGTTATTGAACTCAAAACCTCAAGTTGTAGAAAGAAGAAGGGAGATAGTAGAAAGACAATGCACCGTCCCGCTACCCTTTAATTTCTACGCTATACTGCGAGTTTGGTTTTTGGTTAACTATTGCAACGCCCTAAGCCCAACTCCACCTTGCCTTAATAGATCATTCTAAGCTAATTCTTATGCGCCCACTACTCCTATTTCTGACGTTCGGTATTGCGACCATTTCTTTGATGATGCTTCTGTGGTTATTCCCTTCTGAAGTAGGTACGCTACCTGACGGATTTTCCAGCCCGGTTGTGACGTTGGAATTCGCAGAAACTCCAGCCGAAGTGCGTAAGATGTTTGAAGCAAAAAATGAAGTACGTACCAAGTGGCTACAGGATATGCGGCGAGGGCATCTGGCCGATAGTTTTTATCTAATGTTCTACAGCCTATTTCTTGGTCTTTGGGGCTGGATCGCCGCTCGCCGAACCGGCAAGCAATGGTTCTATGCAATACCATTGCTAGCGCTCGTCGCTGGGGCTAGCGATGCGGCTGAAAATCTGCAGATGATAGCGCTAACGTACCTGGTAGATCAAGGGGATATGATGATGGAGCTTCGCTACCTCTATATTTTTACCTGGCTCAAATGGGGGAGTTTGGCCATTGGCCTGGGGGCGCTTTCCCTCTACCTCTTCCCACAGCACCTACTGGGGAAGATATATAGCTTGGTGAGTGCAGCAACCCTTATTCTGGCCCTACTGGCATTTGTAGAACGCTCTGGGGCCAACTCCTTGATGGCACTTGCTATCACCGTCCAATTTCTTCTGCTCTTCACGATTATTTTCGTCCATAAAGAAACGATCAGTCTCAAGGAGCCCGCCTAGAATTCCTTGCGGATAAACAAGCCATAGTTATCGTCTAAAAAGGTGAAGTCATTACCTAACTCGAGAAGGTTTGCTGCCAGGCCAAATTGGTAGGATCGATGACTCAGGCCAAGGCGCAGCCGCTGGATGCTAGCAGCATGATCAGCCTTGCGCAAAACCGTAAATAACTCGACAGAGGTGTACAACTTCCACTCTTCCGTCAAAGGAGGAGTGAATCTGAAAATCGAAAACCAACTCAGAACCCCTCCATCGGTAAGGCTAGCAGAAAGCAGCCCGAAAAAAGTAGCCTGCCCACCTTGACGATAGTAATGTACTCCTAGATCAAGGTTTCCTCCACCGTTATCCAAGCGGCTAACCAGGCTTGGCCCAAAGCCAGAAGTTGTGGTATAGTTGAAGTAGCCAGCAGTGAAGAAACTGGTTTGATTATCATAATCCAGCTGGACCCGGGTGCGATGGAAAAAGGTTGTTCGATATTGCTTGTCCAGCGGTTTGAAGAACTGTACATCCGCAAAGAAGTACTCCGTACCCGGCATCACCTCTACCGATTGCGTGTATATTGGAGTAGCACATAGGAGTGTGATCAACAAAATCCAGATTGGTTTAGAAAACATACGTTCATTTTGTGTGACTAATGGCTCTAGCCATTAGTCAAAACTACGCTGCTCTCATCAGCCTTTCTAGACACTTACTCATTCGTACCCTACTAACATTTCAGTAAGTACCAATAAAATAGCCGCGTACTCCTGCTTGGAATACGCGGCCATTTTTTTCACAGAACCTTCGGCGCTTAGAGCGCAAAAATCTTCAGTTGATCATCTACTGCGTAGTATAATTGCCGGGAAGCACTATCTACCTCGTAGACTGGTTTGGTATCCGAAAATGGGTATTGCTTAACTTCCTCCCCGTTGTCCTTATCTACCTTGAAAAGAACTAGATCCTTGTCATCATTACGAGCAAAGAAGTAAGCAAACTCTTCTTCTACGCGGCCAATGCGACGATGCTTCACCATTTCACTTACTAGTCCGTCTCCACCTTCTAGGGCAGCCTGACGAGCCACATAGCGATCATAAGCAGCATCGTTATTAGTTACTACTGCACCTAATCCGGAAAAACCATTTCGGAGATTGGCACCAGCCAAAGCTGTGTAAGACACGGCTCCTTTAAGAAAACGTTCGCCACGAGAGGGATCTGGATAATATTCCCACTTCACTTTTTCCCAATCACTACCATCAAAGTTGAGAAGTGCATAGCCACGGTCATTGTAGAAGAAGTAGCCATTCTCTACCCTATCCACACCTTGGACCGCCTTCCGAATGCCATAAGAAGTACGTTTACGGGTACCATTTTCAAGGTCAAATGCCCAAGCACTGTGAGTCCAAGGACCAATTTTGGCTGTACCTTCCTTCTCCTCGTTAAAGTCGGTAATAACCAATATTTTACTCTCTTCATCGTAATCATAGGCGTCAAAAGTATAGGTGTCCAAACGGCCATTAATAGACACGTACATGGAGTTCCCGATGATATAGAAACGATTAGCTCCCACCTGTGTAGTAGCGCGCTGACGGCCCATAGCATAAGCAGAAGGTTCTTCTTCAAGCTTTTCATCTTTTTTCCATACATCGTCACCCGTGGCTGGATCTACTAGCATACGACGGTTCTTGAAGTACACCATCAAACCGTCTTCCTGTGGCACGATTTTCTTGATGTCTTTTACACCATAGTCCTTTTTCCAGCGACCTTCTGCCTGCTTTCCAGCGGTATAATCATAGATATTGAACCCTTCATCGTGCACCACAATGTAGCCACCGTCATACGGCATAATAAACTGAATATTGCCGTCCATTTTTGTGTCGCCTTTACTCCAAAGACTTTCGCCAGACTCAGCGTCTAGGAGGTACAAGGTTTTACTAAATTTCTGAGGTGCAGCACTACCGCTATTGGTCATCGCACCACCAAGTCCACCACGCTTCTCTGCAACGAGGAGCTTAGTGGCGTCATCATTTTGGAAGATATAGCCAGGGTTTAGCTTATTATTCCACTGCAAGTTGCCATTCGAAAGATCAATGGATGCCAGGTACTTATCGTTATGATACAGTAGGTTACCTGCTGCCGTCAATAGTGGTGGAATAATGTAGGGGCCAGCGCCGTCTGTTTCTAATGAGCCTACAGCCTGCCCCAGGCCACTCTGCTCACGAAGCTGAACACCCCATTTCTTCTCCATTGCAAATGGATCAAGACCGTACAGTCGAACCGCCCCTTTAGCTTGAAGTTCTACTAAAACTAAGTTTGCATCTGGAACGATGTAAAAAGTAGAGAACCCTCTGATTTCATCAGCGGCACCATCAACTAAGATATCGCCGGTAAGCACATTCACGATGGAGCCGTTAACATAGACAAACGCGGTGCTTAGGATATCCGAATAATCGGATACATCGCTGCCTACGGATTCCATGGTACCAGCACCTTGCTTACGATCCATAGTCCACAATTTTTCGTGGCTGATTGGGTTAATGGCGGTGTACGCTTGGTCTGTTTTAACGATTGGAATGCCCGTAAATTCGTGAATATTAATACTACGAGCACCACCTTGTAGAGAAAGCTCGGCCACAGGAGTGTCCTGTGCCTGAAGAGCGCGAAGAGCGCAGTTAACACTGCGAAAATGCGTGTTTTCATAAAGAGAACAGTAATGTTATTATTAAAAATATAGGTTTACCCCTTCATTGCTCGAGGAGCAAAAGAGTAACCAAAAGACTAGAAATTTTTGTTGCGGATTCAGAGAGTCGCAATAGTTTTCAAATGATAAGAGAGCGTTTCAATAAAGACTTCGCAAAGATAATCTTGTGGTCCGGCTGAACAACCTTATGAAAACTTTTTCTCCAATTGACTTGATTTGTCCATTGAATATTAATATTGTCTTTACAAATACCACCAAAAACGAGAAAATGAGACTAATCATCACCTTTCTATTGGTCACCGTCTATTCCTTCGCCGGAGCGCAAGTCCTGTCGGATTGTACCATTCCCGAACTACTTCGCAGTACCTACGATAGAGATGTCAAAGGCCTAGCCATGAAGCGTATGCAGGCCCAAAACAGCCCGGATAATTTGTTGATAGACATACCCACTAGTGTTCAAGACAGTATCTACGAAGGTATGGCAGCTATACTGAATACGATGTCGGAAATTCCAGAAGCGGATTCCGTCTTCAACCTCTACTGCGTACATGACAATGCGATCTCACCAGCGGTCTTTGGCATGATCATCGGTGTGGATACAGACTCCCCTATTGCCACTGCTTGGGAAAACGGAAATACGTTTACTGGCAACGCCGTATTAGACACACTACTAGCAGACCACGGCTTCGTGCTACAGAGTTATCTGAGTTTTGGCGCAGGTGTTCTGTACAGCAATGAGATATGGAACATTGCTGCTATTGCAGATTCTTTAAGTGGAAGTGTGCCGGGCATTGAATACGTAGAACCGGACTTCCTCATTGGTGGCGCTGGCCGAATTGAATACAGCACTGATGAAACCAGTAATCGCTACTATGCATTCCGTTATGAATGGAACGACTGCTTTGATGGTTGCGACAACTTTTACACCTGGAACTTCACGGTAGCGTCAGATTGTAGTGTCACCTTCACCGGAATAGAAGAAGGAGGAGTATTTGGCCTGGAGGGCCTACCCGAGCCTGCAAACTGTAATCTGTTTACGGATACGGATGAGGTATTAACGGAAACACCTGTTCTACTCTTTCCTAACCCTGGTCATGATCAGGTTTTCTACCGCAATGCGCCCGAAACAGCTACCTGGATGCTCTACAACAGTTTAGGTCAACAGGTACTTAGTGGAGGTACCCAACAAAGGGTTATCAATACCAGTCAGCTAACAGCCGGTATGTATTGGTTTAAGATGCTCAATGAGAACGGTCAGGTGATCAGCCAACAAGCTTGGATAAAACAGTAAAAAGAACAGTAAGCGGCGGGAATTTCGAATAATGATTCCCGCCGCTTATTGCCTTTGTCATAAAGCTTTTACACAACCCGAACAAATGTTCGTTTGTTGTATTTTTGTAGCGAACAGATAATAAAATCGTACATCATGGCTAACCCTACTACCATCGACTTACAAGCTGTCTGGGATGTGCTCGAACAGGTGAGTGATCCGGAGATCCCCGTACTGACGGTAACCGATCTCGGTATTGTTCGTGATGTACGACTAGATGACAATGGCCAGCTTGAAGTAGTAATCACACCAACCTATTCTGGTTGTCCGGCCATGAACACCATTGAGGTTAACATTCGTTCAGTTCTCCAAGAAAACGGTTATGATCCGGTGACGGTAACCACTGTTTTATCACCAGCTTGGACGACCGACTGGATGACCGAAAATGGCAAACGAAAACTAAAGGCCTACGGTATTGCTCCACCGGAGCCTGGCAATGTAGATAAGCACGCTCTTTTCCAGGATGATAAAAAGATCGAATGCCCACGTTGCAGCAGCCGTAACACTACCATGATTGCCCAATTCGGTTCTACGGCTTGTAAGTCACTGTACCGCTGTCTGGATTGCTTGGAGCCCTTTGATTACTTCAAGTGCCATTAGCGGTATCACTACTTTTCTAGAAAAAAATCACTGGTGATGTTGACCTAGGTGCGAATCCGTGCACTAAGGGACAAATCAACATCACTCAGATGATATCCCAACACCTTCTTTTCTGGATTCCTTCTGCACCTCTACAGGGCACTGGCAAAGGCTATCTACTGGCCATTGTCCTTTGCTGTGTATTGAGCCCAAGTTTCTCACAAGATCTCCCCCGAACTGTGGTTGGCAATGCTGGCGACTACTACGAGAACCTGCTATTTGGCAGCTTACATTTTACCGTAGGGGAAGTAGCTGTAGCTCGCTTCGAAAACAATATCGAACTGGGCGAAGGGTTCCATCGATCCTACTATGACCTATTGGTTGATGCACAGGAAATCTTACCCCAAACCTGGGAAGTGACTGTTTTCCCCAACCCCACTACCGAGCAGATTCGCTTCCGTTGGTCTACAGACCAGCAGGTCGCTGCTCAACTATTTAATGCCAATGGCCAACTGCTCCAACAACAAGAGCAGATCCTACACCAAGGTCGGATGGATATGAGTCAGCTGCCTGCTGGCTCCTACCTATTACAGTTGCAAGACCAAAATGGTCGCACTGGCACTTTTCAAATCCTCAAAGTAAACCACTAAAACCCTAATCATGATCCTCAGAATCATTTGTCTCCTTAGTATGTTTTCATTTGTCGGAGCCCTAAACGCTCAGGCACCGCAACAGTTTAAGTTTCAGGCCGTCGCCCGCGACGCCATGGGCAACCCCTACAACAACGCTAACCTCGCCGTACGAGTAAGCATTGTCCGCGACGGTACCGCAGGCTTTATCGACTACTCCGAGCGGCACACCGTCACTACTTCTCCACTAGGTGTTTTTGACCTAGCTATCGGTAATGGTAGCCCCATTAGCGGCTTGATGGAAGATGTAGATTGGGCCAACCACCCTTACTATCTAAAAATCGACATTGACCCCGACGGCGGCAACAACTACCTGAACCTAGGCTCCAGTCAACTACTCTCCGTCCCCTATGCCATCTATGCCGGAGCAAGTGGTAGCGGCGGTGACGATCCTACGGATGAATTGCAATCACTGGTCTATGATCCTGACACGCAAACCTTATCCCTTACTGACGGAAACTCCATCGTCCTGGATATCACTGCCGGTTCTAACAGTCAGAGCTTGACCTATGACCCCAATACCGGTAATCTTACGATCTCCAATGGTAACACCGTCAACATCCCTTCTGGGGCGGTAGGACCACAGGGACCACAAGGAGATCAAGGTCCGCAAGGAGAAATAGGCCCAGCCGGGCCACAGGGCATTCCGGGACCGCAAGGGCCACAAGGCCCCGCAGGACAAGACGGTACGGGCATCTCTATTCAAGGGACCGTAGCAACTACAAATGACTTACCCGGCAACGGTAATAACCAAGGTGACCTCTACATCGTAGCAGCCGATGGCAATGGTTATGTATGGGATGGAAATATGTGGACGAATGTAGGGCAAATCCAAGGTCCACAAGGGCCGCAGGGCGTACCTGGTGCCGTAGGACCTCAAGGTGCAACCGGGCCGCAAGGACTCACGGGGCTGCAAGGACCACAGGGAAATGTAGGACCTCAAGGACCGCAAGGATTAACGGGACCAACAGGACCGCAAGGCGCAACAGGCGTACAAGGTGAAGAAGGTCCAGCCGGGCCGCAAGGCATTCCTGGTCCGCAAGGGCCGCAGGGACCAACAGGGCCACAAGGACCAGCTGGGCCAGCGGGCAACTACACAGCCGGAGCAGGCATCCAAATCAACGGTGATGAAATCAGTGCAACTGACGCTAGCAGCACGAACGAACTTCAGACCCTGAGCCTAAATGGGTCGCAACTAAGCTTGAGTGATGGAGGAGGAAATGTAGACTTATCTACACTGAGCAGCGGCCTTAGTCTCCCTTATTTTGCGGAGCAGCAAGAGACTACGGCTCTATTGTACCTCCATAACCAAAACACCAATAGTGGCTTTGGCCTTGCTGGAACAGTAGGCACGAGTGCGGACGAACTACCAAATGGCTATGCCGGTGTACTTGGGCAGGCGGGCAATACCCACGGCGTTTATGGTCTTAATCTCCAGGGCACATTTGCAGGCGTTTACGGTGAATCGCAATCTGCAGACGGCTACGGCATTATCGGTGATGGTGCAAATGGTGGAATCGGTGGTTATTTTCAGAGTTCGCAAGCGCAGCGAGCAGCCCTGGCTACTGGCGTTGGACGTATCGGCTTGGGGACAAGCAGCCCACTAGACAAGGTAGAAATCAGCGATAGTGAAAAGACACGCCTTACCCTCAGTGGTGATGGCAGCAATGGCGTCAGTAGTTTTGCCTTTCGGAAATTTAGAGATCAGGGCGTCTACGAAGGCTGGCTTTGGGAAGCAGATCAAAGCAATCTCGCTCGACCAAAATTGAGTTTGTACGACTATAACTTCAACATTGGACAACCAGACAATGAAGTACGACAAGAACTCTACAGCATCGACCGAAAAGACCTGATACTGGGTAACCTCTACACGCACCGCTGGAGTGGGATTGCCCAATTTGGCCCTTATGTTACCCTTCAAGGTCGGGGTGGAGGCCAAGCCATGCTGGAGTTATACCCGGCAGCCGACGGCGACATTGCTCAGACAATAAATATGACCAGTTTCTATAATGAAGAAGAGGAACTGACTACCTATCGTCTTGCCCGGGGCACTTACGACACCACTTTTGATTTGCAGTTTATCGAAAACTTCCCGCTGTATGAAGCTACCTACCGCAATCAGTTTGGTGTTAAGCAGCATAAGTTCTACGGTTCGGTAAAGATAGATGGCTCCGACAACCCATTCTTTGATGGAGCGATGTTGGATCTACTACTAGACACCCCTGATGCCGAGCATACCATTGAACTGAGTAGTGGTAAAGACGCTAACAATTATGCCACCTTTGGATTCCAGGAATCCTACTTGGCAAACGGTGGCGGTGGAGCCTACACAAATCCACTTTACCAGGTAACGGCTTATCCACAGGCAAGTCCACTGGGAACTGGCGGTAGCCATTGGATGCATGGACAAATCCAGACCAATCAACTAACGGTATCCGATGAACCATTTGACCTGTTAGGCCCTAATCCTTTCAGCAAAGCCTACATCAGTCCTGCGCTAGGAAGTGGCCTAGTGGGGCTACATGTAGAAGGAGAAGGTGTACAGGCACCAGCTCTACAAGTGTACAATCCTGACGGCACAGCCATCGAAGTACTGGGCAATGTGGGCATCTATAACCTGAGCCCGAAGGAAGAACTGGTGATTGGAGATAACCTGACCACCGACTGGAATGTTCCTGCCGCTACCATTGGTAATTCGTTAGGTGGGGCTGTAGAGATAGGTAACGCTACAACAAGCCTACAACTAGAAGCTGGTACGAGCCTTAATGAAGTGCGCCTACGCGGCAAAAGTGCAGCGGGGAGTGGCGTAAGTCCGATTATCATAGAAACAGCACAACTGAATGTGGGCTACAATCCTGGTACCGATGATATTAGGGCTTACCCGATGCGTGTACAACAAAACACCACTTCAACGGGCGGAAACTATGGATTGAATCTGATCAACGGCAATGTCCCAACGGCTAACTGGGAGCTCTACATCCCCACAGGAGGAGACTTAATATTCTACTACGATGGTAGCTCTCGTGGCATGATTGATGAAACCAGTGGAAACTACTCTGCCCTATCGGATGAGCGGCAAAAAACCAATATCAATAACCTAAGTGGTAGCTTAACTAAGGTACTGCAACTGCAGCCGAAGGAATACAACTACCGCCATACAACTGATAAAAGGTACATCGGTTTTCTAGCACAAGAACTCCAACAAGTATTCCCGGAGATGGTAAAAGAAATAGACGGCCGGGCGGAAGGAGAAGCTAGGACCCTAATGGTGGATTACAATCAACTGTCGGTAGTTGCAATTGCCGCCGTACAGGAGCAGCAAGCAATCATTGATAAGCAGGCTCAACAGCTGAACGAACAGGCCCAGGAGTTGGAAGACTTAAAAGAACGACTGGCTCGATTAGAAAAACTACTTAGTGATAAGTAGTTCTCGGAAATTGGAAAATTGCTCAAGTGGGCATGGAGCTCACATATCGGGTGGCATCAAACTTTTTGGTGCCACCTTTTATTTTATTGAGAAAGCTCACCGATGAAACTCTATAGAAGCGACCCCGTACTAGCGGCCCTAGATATACCCCGACTCGTATCATTTTATGAGCAAAAACTAGGATTCAGCAAGCAGTGGTGCGATGAAAGTTATGGCATTGTAAAGCGAGATGATATAGCCATCCATTTCTGGCATTGCGACAATAAGATCTTCTCGGAGAACACGAGTTGTTATGTATACGTCACTGGTGTAGATGATTTGTATGCAGAATACCAGAACGCGGGTGTCATACACCCAAATGGTGCACTGGAAAACAAGCCCTGGGGTGTACGCGAATTCTCCATACTGGACATTGACGGCAATTTGATCCGTTTTGGTGAACATCTCAATGCAGGTGGCGCCTAAAAGCGGTACCTTTGGAGCCCGACTAAAAGAACCTTATAGGATATGAACACTTCACTCCAAGTCTTGATGCTGGCTTTCATCGCTGGCTTTTTCCTTCTACCCAATAGTATTTTGAATGCGCAGGAGAATGACACCTCCAAAGAAGCTACCACTGCACTGCAAGAAGCCTTTGCTCCATTGGTGGGTAAGACGTGGCAAGCGGAAGAACAATGGGAAAACGGCCCACTGTTTAAGCAAGAGATCCGCTTTGAATGGAACTTGGAGCAGACCGCTGTTATCGCTCATTCAGCGGGCTTCATCAACAGAGAACAAACGGAGTGGGGGCAGCGAAATTTTGGCGTCCGGCGCTTTGATTTACTAGAGAACAAGTTGGTCTTTACCGAATACGATATCTTTGGTGGTGCGACCAGTGGGGTATTAAAGTTGGATGGTAAGACCATTACCTATGAATACAACTATGGTGATGAAATCCTGGCCGACACCTGGGAGCCAGTGGATGAAAACACCTATAACTACTCGGTGGTAAGTCTGGCAGATGACGGCTCCATCAGCGAGCCCTACCTGAGTACCCAGTTTGTAGTTAAATCTGAAGAAAGTGAAGTTATGATACCCACCGATATGAGTTTGCCCTACCGGCAAATACCAGATTACCCGGAAGAATACAACGCCTGTACCGTAGCCGCGCGCATGATTGATGGCCTTGGTTTTCGTTACTACTGGGCTACCGAAGGCCTGCGTCAGGCTGATCTGGACTACAGTACCACCCCTGATTCGCGCACCAGTGCAGAAACCCTGGACCACATCTACGGATTGGTGAATGTAGTGTACAATGCCGTGATGGAACAGCCCACGATCAGTGGAGGGCCAAGAGAAACACTGACTTATGCCGAAAAACGAGCTAATACGCTGAAGCTATTAATAGCTGCCAGTGATAAACTAAAAGCAAGCACTAACGAGGACATGGAACGCTTTGATTTAGTGTTTCAACGCGGAGACTCGAAATCAGAATATCCTTTCTGGAACAACTTGAATGGCCCGATGGCCGATGCGATTTGGCACGTAGGACAAGTAGTAGCCTTCCGACGTGCATCGGGTAACCCTTTCAACAGCAACGTCAGCGTATTGAGCGGAAAACTGAGAAAATAGTAGATGCCCCACGATATAGATATAAACGACTACGATTACGAGCTACCCGAAGAACGGATTGCGAAGTATCCGCTACCGCAAAGAGATGCTTCCAAGCTTCTGGTATACCGCGATGGTAAGCCCCAACACCGAATCTTCAGTGAGCTCCCAGAGGAATTGCCTGGCGGAAGCCTCTTGGTAATCAATAACACGCGCGTAATCCATGCTCGTCTAAAGTTTGTTTTGCCCAGTGGACGACCATTGGAGATCCTATGCTTAGAACCACTGGCTCCATTGGATTATCAGCAGAACCTCTCTAGTCAGGGGATAGTGCAATGGAAGTGCATGGTAGGTGGCAACCGCAAGTGGAAGAGCGGAGAAATAAGTACCACAATTGACACAGCTTCAGGACCAGTACAACTAACTGCTACGCGGGAAGAGCGATTGGATGGCCCTTTCCGAATAGCTTTTAGCTGGGATGATGCAAAGATCTCTTTCGGCGAATTACTAGCAGCGGGAGGCATCATCCCCCTCCCACCCTATCTGAATCGGGATAGTGAAAGCAGTGATCAGGATCGATATCAAACGGTATATGCGAAGCCTGAGGGTTCAGTAGCTGCCCCGACAGCAGGCCTACACTTCACAGAAAATGTCTTTGAGGCACTGGATACAAAAGGTGTACAACGAGCCTTCGTGACGCTTCACGTGGGCGCTGGCACCTTCAAGCCTGTCACTACAGATCGCCTCGCAGAGCACGACATGCACCGTGAAAGCATCTTTGTACAAAAGACGCTGGTGGATCAACTGGTAGAAACCCTACAAGCAGAATCACCAGTAATTCCCGTTGGGACCACCAGTATGCGAACACTGGAAAGTCTGTACTGGCTGGGTGCCCGACTGGTGCGCGAGGAGGATATACCAGAAGCTGGTTTCACTATTGGTCAATGGGAACCTTATGCATACGACGCGAGCACTTATCCGAGCGCGAGCGTAGTGATGGAAGCCCTACAGGCTTACATGAATGATCATCAACTAGACATACTAGAGGGCTTCACACAATTGCTCATTGCTCCAGGTTATCCGTCGCGATTGGTGAGTGGGTTGATAACCAATTTTCACCAACCACGAAGCACACTTCTTTTGCTCATCGCCAGCCTCATTAGTGATCAATGGAAACCCATTTACACTTACGCAATGGAAAACGACTTCCGCTTCTTGAGTTATGGAGATAGTAGCCTCCTGTGGCGATCTGTATAAGGTACTCCAACCCAAGCGGCCGGGACGGGCGCAAAGGCTAGGGATAGCAGCGGTATGCGCCCACAGCGCATAAGAGCGTATAGCCCGCCGCTGCTAAGCGGAGCCCCCAAATGGATCTACCGCACCAGACTGATCTGCCCTACCTGCAAGTGCTCATCTACCAGCAAACGATAGGCATATCCACCCGCTGGCAGCCCCTCCGGAAGTACCTGCTGAGAGGCGTCAAGCAAGGAGAGTGATGCCGACCAAAGCTGGCGACCTGACATATCAAAAAGCTCCAAAGTGGCCTTCTGCGCTGGAACAGGAAGCTGCGAAAGAAAAATGCGCTGACCGTCGGAACGAACTTGCATATCCTGCGCCGGAGTTGGGTCATCAGTATCGGAAACAATTCTCAAGTCGGCAACAGCCAGGTGGTTGATCGACTCTTCATCGATTTCGGTAAAATCACCGGCCACAATTAGTTCTTCTTCAAACTCCGTCACCGCAGTAACGGCGGCATTAGCTTGCGCCACTGGCCAGTACAAAGATGCACTCTGCCCAGGCGTAGTGAGAAGTACATATGGCGGGTTAGGGCTTCCACTGCTAAATGGAACTCGACCATATACGAAACCCCAGGTTTCTGAAATGCCAAATATCTCAGGCATATTTCCGGACCACTCCAAGGACTCGTGCCAGCCTATCTCTTGATAGCCAAAAGCCAGCCCGTATTGGTCTTCAATAATCATCCGGTATTCCCATTCGAAGGGGTTTTGACTGATATCCACAAAGTGGACTCGATCAGCCGGGTAATCTTCATTGACGGCAATAGCATCAACGAGCGTGTTAGTAGATAGATCGACTACAGCTACGTGTTGAGCAAGGGTATCGCTTTGTTCCACTAGCTGGTAGTCACCGCCAATCATAAGACGATCAGCTTCGACATCTAAGTCATTGATACTCCCCTGAAATGACCACTCGGAATGTAGTGCGGACCACTGCAAGGTGCTGGTCTCTAATACAGCGATATTGGCCAGGGCAGGGTTGTCCAACAATTGCTCAAAATCACCGGAGATGTAGCATTGTCCGGCACGGCACACAACATCGGCAAGGGGTTCACCACCGGTATCGGCGATTTCAAGTAGCGGCTCCCAGCTGCCATCATGATAGCGAACTAAGACGACCGCTCCGCTTGCTTGCGGGAAAGCATAGAAGGTGCCGACAGCGTAAATATCTCCTGTAGTATCGTCAATAGCCATGCGGGAGATACCGCCCGGAGTATCAGCTTCCAGGCCTGGCAAGGCGTGGAAAGCGGAGCCATCCCATACTGCAATCTTGGACGCAGTAAAACCATCAATAGACTCAAAAGTGCCTCCAAAGTACAGCTCGTTGTTGTAGACCAACATATCAAGCACCTGGCCGCTACCAATACCCTCATTGTTGCCGAAGGGCTCCGCGGTGAAGACGGCTATTGCGTAAGCGGGTTGTATCCAGGCTAGTTCATCGGCGGTAAAGCCGTTGGTCTGTGCCCATGCTGGTACGGCTTCATAAGCCAATAGCTCATTGAGATCCGCGAAGTTGTTTTCAGCGCGAATTTGTGCCACGGCCTCCTGTGCCCCCGTCTGTAGCATCAAATAACCGACGGCACAGGCGGTATTGTGTTCATCGACGAAGATGGAGATGCGACTAGGATGATCTTCGTTGAGTGGAAATTGTCCAGTTTGCCAATAGCTGCGCAAGTGGTTGAGTGCTTTCGTCCGACGGGCCTGCTCCTGGGTAGTCAAGTGATCTACCGGACGGGTACGGAGCTCTTGCTCGACCAATTTCAAGTGCAGTTGAATGCGCTCTTGGTCGTTGCCAAAGCGGGTAGATTCTAACAGGGTACTTGGGGCGGCCTGCGTATACCAAGCCTCGTTTATCTGGTACAAATGCTCATACAAAGGTGCCTCCATCGTGGGTAAGAGGTACAATTGCTGAGCGGACAAAAAGGTAGAGAGAAACAGAAAAAGTGTAGGTAGGTAAAGGGGTTTCATAGGCAGTTTTATAAGCAGTGATCGTAAGAGAGTGATTTAATTGCTCCTGAAATTCGGGGAAAGGAGCACAGCGCACAAGGGAGAGAGGAGGGCTTTTTTGTCGGACAGCCGCAGGGAAAAGAAGAAGTCCGGCAACATACAGCTACCGGACTTCTTTATGGAGATCTAAATGACGGCCAGTTTACAAGTTCAGTTGTACACCTAAGCTGAACGTATTCGCCGGCAGATAATAGTTGAGTCTATCGATACCTGGTGCAAGCGGATCACGGAACCCGCGGCCGCGGCTACCTCCATTATCAGTAGCTCCGTAATCTTCTAATTGAGGCTCGGGATCGGCACCGGTATAGTTGGTGCTCAACAGGATGTTTTGTGCAGTGAGTGAGATTCTGAGCTGCTGTCGATTATCAGTATTGCGTAGTGAGAATACCCGAGCTACCGAGAAGTAGTCGAGCTTGAGGAAACTAGCCTTCTCCACAAAGTGATCCGAGAATCGGCCAAATGAAAGTGTTTCATCCGCTAGTTCAGAATTCACAGAATTGTAGTTTGCATTGATACTGGACCGTGGTTCGTAGCGCTGTCTTTGGCGGTTGGCCAAGCTATGACCAAAGGCACCACGTACCAGAGCATTGACTTGCCATTGCCCAAAACGCAACTGATGACTCCAGCCTAACTCCATAGACGGCAAGCCATTACCGGCAATAACCAGGTCTCCCTCTTCGCTGTATGCAAAATCACCAGTGATAAGGATTTGCCCATCTCCGTTGAGGTCATTGAAATTAGCGGATCCATCATCTGGGTTAGCGCCCAAATACTCGGGGGCAAGGAAATCACCTAAACGCTCCCCTTCCTGGGCGACAATCAGCGGATTAGAACTGGAACAACAGGAGCTGGAGATCGTACGGGATTCGACGCTCAAGGTCTCGAAGCGCGTGTTGAAGGTGGCCAGGCGCAAGCCTGTTTGATAGCTTGATTTTTCACTATTCCAAATCATAGCATTTACACCAAGCTCAATGCCATTGCCAACAATAGCATCGGTATTATCATATACCCAAGGACCTTGATCCGAAGTCAACTCCACCCAATCGCTAACCTCGCGGGAGTACCATTCGAAGTATCCTTGTAAACGTCCCGTCTGAAAATCAACGCCAAAGTTGAGCTCGCTTTTCTTTTCAAACTCCAAATTTGGATTGTCAACACGTATACCTCCTTCAGTGATAATTGTCCCATCTATTTGAATAGTGTTCCGCTCTAACCTATGGGAAAGGCCTGCCTCATCCGGTACTGCTCCAGTAGTACCATAACCTATACGGACTTTAAGTAGATCGAAGGTATTGCTATTCTTACTGAAGTCGTAGGCGGCACCTACAGCAGAGAAATTCCCCCAACCCGCATCTTCACCTATACGAGAGGATCCTTCAGAGCGCAGCGAGCCGTGTAGGAATAAACGATCAGCAATACTCCATTGGAGGCGCCCAAAAACAGCTGAGAAACGATTATTCCAACTAAAGGTGCGACTATTCAGGGCCCAGGTTTCATCGTACCAATTATTGGCGTCATCCAAACGTTTAATCGTAGCTAGATCGGTATTGGAAAAGCCGATCATGCTGTACTCAATCTCTTTGGCAGTCCCATCTGTGTAGGAAGTACCAGCAGTTACGCTTAAGCGAGACTTACCGAACTCTTTGTCATAATTTACGAAGAGATCATATACAGACATGCTTTGATCTAGATCGTAGAAATCGCCACCACCCTTGAGGTTATTATTTGGGTAAGTTGCATTCCCTCGGAACAAGGCCTGAGTTGAATAAAAGGCTCGTTCGTTGATGAATTGATCCTGATAGGCATAGCGAAAATTCAGACTAAGGTTTTTCCCTAGACCATACTGCAAAAATGCCATCGCTTGCAGTGTTTCGTTTAAACCCGTGCGATCATTAAGGTCAAGAAGTGCGCGGGGATTAAAATTATCGAATAGGCCAAGGGTCTCAAAGTACCCACCGTATTGCTCCGAATTGAAGGGCAGGAAAAAATCGTTGCCAAACACTGGTGCAGTAGGATTGAAAGACACGGCATAGCGGAAAGCCTCTTGAAAGCCGATTTCACTTTCTCGATTGGTATACCCTCCAATCAATTGAACCTTGAGCTTGTCATTGAGTAGTGAAGTGGAATAATTACCGCGAAGGTTTACCTGTTGAAAACCCGACCTACGAAGTACACCTTCAATATCACGATAGTTAGCGGAGACCCGATAACGAGATTGATTGCGGCCACCTTGGACTGCCAAACTGTGTACCTGATTGAAACCGTCGCGCGTAATCTCATCTAGCCACACGGTATTGCTTTGCAGGTCTACACCATCTGCCGCACGAAAAGCAGCCGCGTCGAAGACCGGAAAACCATCATGGGCCTGAGACACACCCGCTTGACCAGAATAGCTGATGGATAACCTATCAGTGCTGGCGGTTTTGGTATTGATCAAGATTACGCCATTGGAAGCTCGAATACCGTACAAAGCTTGCGCGGAGCCATCCTTTAGAATCGTAATTGATGCAATATCATTAGGGTCTATACTCTCCAGTGCTGCACCTGGGATACCATCGATAACATAAAGTGGTTGTCGTTGGGAGTAGGCCGAGAGCCCCCGTATCCGAACGAGGCTTGAAGCGTTAGGGTCACCTCCGCGATTATAGGCTTGAAGGCCACTCACCTGGCCCATAAGTAAGAGACCAGGATCAGAGATAATTCCCTGATTAAGTTCGTCTACACTTAAATGCTGAATAGCGGAAGCGCTTTGGTTGAGCTGCCAGTTCTCGTAGCCCACGAAAACAGATGGACTACAATCTACCTCCATTTCAGGAGGCGCTAAGGTATCTACCATTACTCCTTCTACGGTCGCATCTTGTGCCGGGAGCGATAGCGAAAATAAAATGGTACTAAGCGTCAGTATTAGTGTTCTCTGTTTCATAATTGAGCGCTAAGGGTTCCGTTGAAAAATAATTGCTAGCCCTAAAGAAATGATCAAAGTGAGCTGAGTAGATTGGTAGGCATAAACCGTTCTTTAACTGCAGCATCTCCTTTGCTGATATTACTTCGTAGTTGTTCTGCTAACTCATCTGCGCGAGTTTGGTTATTGGTAGCTTCTGCCGCCTGCCAAGCACCAGCCAGCGCCTGCAACCGGCCTGGTCCCTTCGCAAGGGCATATTCAAATTGCTGTAGTGCTTCGGTAGGACGCCCCTGCTCGAGTAGCCAGCGTCCGAACAGCTCGTACGAAGGCAGTACGATACGTGGAGGGCCATACGCATAACTGAGTTTTTGTTCCAGTTCAGTTGCCTCGCGTAGGTGCTCTTCTGCTAAAGAAAGCTCTCCTTGCAATTGGGCCTGCATAGCCTCGAGCTCCAATGCCATAACCCGCGACTGGTCAATGTCCAGCTGATTAGGTAGGGAACGGTTAGAACCCGCAGCACTACACATCGGAGCACCAGAAGCGGTTACTTGATTAGAAGCATCCTTACGCTCATCGGCCATGGTTTGGATGACCGCTGCCAGGGCTGTTTGATCTTCATCAAGGTACGCCTGCCAACCTTCCACAAAGTAATGAATTGCTCGGCTAAGAATATTGAGGTCTTCGCGATCGGCAGAAATGGATAATACATCTTCGTTATCCCAATCGCCGGTTTCCACCAAGTAGTTAGCTTGAATAGTGATCATGTATGAACGAGCTGCCTTATTGGGCTCCTCAGCAGTGTAGGTTTTGAAGTCCTTCATAATCTGCTGGGCTTCCTCGTTGCGCCCTTGTTGTGTCAGGCCATACATCAACCAATGTAAAGCATGATAGCTTCGTGCATTGTCATCGAGCTCTTTCCGTTTCATGCGTTCCACGCTGGCATCCCAAGACGCAATATTGGATTGAATAACATCCTCCCACATCCCCATTGAGACATAGATATGAGAAGGCATATGCAAAGCATGAGCGGCAGCAGGAGCTACTTTGGAGTAGCTATTGGCAGCAGGTATTGCTTTGGCAGCATGGCTAGGATCATCGTAAGCATGGATGATATAGTGCAAAGCACCGGGGTGGTTAGGGTTCTCAGCCATGACACCCTGCGCTATCCGCGCTGCTTTTTCGTAGGCTTCGGCATCGCGGCCAACCGGTACTGCTCCCAATACAGATAGGGCATAGAAGGCAGCTACCTCCTGCTGATCTGGATATTTCTTCTTCATCTTAGCCAGGTACTCGGAATAGGCCTGGTCTCGCTCCTGCTTGGTGCCTTCCTCGGCAAAGAGACGGTCAACCGCCGTAATGAAATCGCGTTCTAGCGGAGACTGTGCTAATTCTCGACGCTCAGCTGCACTAGGCGCCAGGCGGTTCAATACAGTTCGGGCGTCTTCAATTTCTTGCTGGCGCCAGAGCGGATGGTTGTGTGTCATTGCCTCTCCCCAGTAGGCCATCACCATCGTTGAGTCCTCCTCCTGGGCCTCTTGAAAAGCTACGCGAGCGTCTTCATATTCAAAACTATGGAGAAGTAATAGGCCTCGTTCAAAAGCAGCCTGAGCTTCAGGGGAACCGGCTACTTGAATATTTACAGTACCTAAGGCATCATCGTCCTCAGTAGGTAATTCAATGGGGTCAAGCCCTTCGACCACCTCTTGATTCTGTTTGTTTTCACAAGCAAAGCAGAGCAATATCACTAGAATAGATAGCAAATGAATGCGCATAACAGTACCGTTTTAATTTATAACTGAAAGATACAAACTAATCGGAGGAAGAACGAAAGCGATAATTATTGGTACCTGACGAAGTAGTGTATTAATCGAAAAAGTGCTCTAATTGCCTATTGCTATTGACCATTTTGTATTATTCCCAAAACACAGAAGCCGAAGCTTGATCAAGCTTCGGCTTCTGCGCAATTCGACAACGTATTGTTAGCAATGAACCTCACTACTATATTTCTATCATAATACCGATACTCGGTAGTGGCGTTCCTGTACCTGTTTCTAGATCTTTCAACAAGTAACGTTGCTCGCTTTCGGGAGCATCCGGGTTTACGATAACGGGGTCACCAATTGGGTTACCCTCTGCATCCAATGGCCGATCCAAGATTAACTGAACGTCACTCACAGCAGCTCCCGTCATATTCTCTATATCCAGAAATACATTCAAACTCCACTTATCGAAAAACCACTTTTTATCAATCCGTAGATCAATAGCACTGAATGCCTCGCGCCGCAGGGTATTCAGGCGATCGTAATCAGGAATACCTCGCGCGTTACGATCCCAGCTGGTAACCAGAGAGGAGCTTTCTGAGAAGGGCGTAAACGGCAGACCGTCCTGAAAGCGCCAGTTGATGCCAATCTCCCAGTTATTATTGAATCGTTTTCCAAGTGCGAGGTTAGCAATATGCCGAGCATCCCATGCAGACGGCAGGAACTCGCGGTTTTTATCTTGAAATTCAGTCCAACCCAGCGTGTAGGAGAAAATGCCATAGAAACCTTTATAGAGTCGTTGCTGAAACAAAAACTCTATCCCATAGGCACGGCCATCGCTGAACGGCACAGCCGGTTCGTTACCCACGATACCAAAGTCACCTCCCAAATTGGCTAAGGTTAGGCTATCACGTAGCAAGAGCGGATAATTCTCATAAGCTTTGTAGTATCCCTCTAACGTGATCTTGGAGTTACTGGCAGTATTCCATTCCAGACCAGCTACGATATGCGAATTGCGCAGGTAACCGATACCGTTCTCTTTGTTGATGAACTTACCATCCTCTTGGTACCCTAGTAGGGTGTAAGCTGGTAACTGGTAGTAAATACCCGTATTGAAATTGATGGCTATCGAAGGGCTAATGGCGTAGCTAGCTGATAAGCGCGGAGAAAACTGCTCCAATGGATTGCTCATCTGATCGGAGTACGTATTTCCATCAAAGCGCATTCCGAGTGACAGCACGAAACGGTCGTCCATCCATTTGCGACTAAGTGTGCCATAGAAGCCGTAGCGATGCATATCAAACTCAGAGGCAAAATTCACTTCCTGAGCTCCAGCAGAAGTAAAGATTCGATTGAAGGTCCGGTTGTTGTATTTATTGTACTCGTAATTAAGGCCGTACCCCAACTTGTAGTTACCAATCTGCCGAACATCTTCTACTCGGAATTTATTCTCAATTTCCTGGCTCCGGTAGCGTAGGGTCAGGTTGTCTTCACTGCTATCATCATTATCCAGGTATTTTTCAGATTCGTTGTTGAGCATATTTCGGCTCAGCACGAAGGTCCAGAAGCCATCGTCACGGTAGCGTTTGTACACCAAACCGTTGGTGTAATTCCACTGAGGAGAAACCGGTAGTTGAGCGAGAAGGAACTGCTGATCTTCCGTTTCATTCGCATCCAGGTTAAGCTTGAATTGATCTACTGCACCAAGTCCAATGAAGGTGAGTTCATTCTGCTGATCAATCTTGTGCTTTACCTTCACCTGAAAGTCATTGTAGGTGGGTAGGAATGGCAGCTCCAAGGCTCTAAACAAAAGTTGGAGATAAGAGCGTCGTGCGGAAGCCAAGAAGGTTGTCTTTTCGCCAATCGGGCCTTCTAGTGTAGCACCGACATCAGTGGCACTAAGCATGAAAGTACCACCTATACGATCATTACGGCCATCCCGCTGTTTAAACTGGAATACAGAGCTTAGAGCATTGCCACGATTGGCAGGGAAAGCACCACTGAAGAAATCCACCTCTCGGATAAAATTCACGTTGATCAAACCCACAGGGCCTCCACCTGCGCCTTGCGTAGCAAAGTGATTGATATTAGGCACCTCTACATCATCCAGGTAGAAACGATTCTCATTGGCTGCTCCACCACGAATAATCAAATCGTTACGAAAAGCAACTCCAGAGGCGACTCCTGGTAGTACTTGTACCACCTTACTGATATCGCGATTACCGCCTGGGTTTCGTTGAATCTCTGCTACACCAATGGTACGAAGGCTCACGGGACTTTCTTCGGTTTTCCGAAATGGAGAGGCCTTGACCACTACTTCCTCCAATAGCTCAGCTTGTTCTTGCATAGCAAAATTCACCTCTATCGGACGGGCTGTTGTCACCTGAATTTCATACTGCGTTTGCTCTTCATACCCTAGATAGCTAGCGCGAACATCGTACAACCCAGGTACTAGGCCGGTGATCTCATAATTGCCATCTAGATCTGTAGTAATACCTTTATCGGTGCCCATAACCAGGACATCAGCGAAGGCAATGGGCTCATTGGTAAGCGCGTCGGTTACCTGTCCTTTGATAATACCCGTTTGAGCATTTGCAAATTGGCTTACACAGCAAATAGCGATCAAGCTAAGCAACAGCTGTTTCATAAAATCTTTGGTTTGGCTAGACTTAATATGGGTATTGCTTCGACTCCTGCATCATTCCGCAGCAGCGAGACATACCTCGATTGTTAGTGCTCTGCACAAAACACTACACTAACAGGGCTAGGGCCAAATGGTTGTTGGTCAAATATTCCGGATATGTTTTGGCAAGCGGAACATGGGGAGCAGTCGATATATACAGTAAAAACATACCTTAGTAGAAAGCACAAACCTTAGTCAAATCTGCTTTCTATGTCCAGCAAACGATTCGGCCGCCTTTATCAAGACTTTGCCACTATACTGTTGAACACAGTTCTTTTATTTCTTCTAATTAATTTCGTGGCAGCCTGGTGGCTTCAATCTGAACCATCGGCCAATAACTGGAAAAAGAAGAGGTTTCCAAGAACCTTAATAACCTATCCGGTAGATTACATTTCTAGCTTAGATGATCCTTCAAACCTACTGTACAAAGTTTACCCAGGCTATGATCAGGAGGAACTCCTGGCCCTCCTACAGTTGGGACTTAGATTAACAGATCATCCAACTTTGGGTGCCATGGTTAGACCAGGGGAAAGCGGAGCCTTTCATGTGGGAATCGAGGGAGTACGCTATGATTCAGTCGTGGGCCCCGAAAATATTGATTCCCTGTTGCATAACCAAAATGCAGTGTGGTGTCTTGGTGGTTCTACTATTTATGGACATAAAATTGGATCGGCGGAAACACTATCGTTCCATTTAACAACTCAAGATAGTTCAAGAACTTATCTAAATCTTGGTGTCCCTTCCTACCATCAAACTACCGAAGTAAACAAACTAATCATCCTACTTAAAAAAGGCTATCGGCCTGATAAGGTACTTTTTCTAGACGGAAACAATGATTTCTTGGGCCAAAGGTATTCGAATTTCCACCCAGCAGAGATACCTAATCGTGCGAATATGGCTTACCCCCAAACTACGAATCTAGACATACATAATAAACAAAGAAGTAGCATTAACTGGCATTTGTTACCAATACTGAAGCTCGTTCGACGAATGACTAGGACTAATGCTCCTGTTCAACAAAGCCCTGGACGTCCTTTTGAGAATCTTAATGATCCAAATGCCATCTATTTTCTACCAAACAAGAATAAGCATTATAGATCAGTAAGGAGTATGCCTTGTGACAGTCTAATAGCCTTCTTTCCAATGAAGATCTTTGAAACTTTTCGAATGAACCAGCAATTCGTTGACAAGCTAGCAAACGCATATGATTTTGAATATGAATTCCTATTTCAACCCTTAGGCTTCTTAAACGGGTTATGTAATTAATGTAAGGCTGCGTTCTG
>ENA-UENT01000137-UENT01000137.1-marine-metagenome-genome-assembly--contig:-NODE-137-length-54952-cov-129.544930_pt1 | contig 54952 bp, 40 predicted proteins | sample MGYA00237879_ERZ529330 | MGnify/ENA primary metagenome ERZ529330 (study PRJEB26372, sample SAMN05368345) | marine metagenome | biome: cultured habitat; feature: ocean water; material: water; isolation... | reverse complement strand
GTAAATAAAGTTGCTTTCTGCTGGGAAGCCTCCCCAGTTTTCCGACTCGAACTATCTGTTTTCTGAATATTATTTTCAGAACCACCTTTCAAAAACCAAGAGGAAGCAGGTAAATAACTTTCGCTAATTTCTTCTTTTTGTTGGCTAGACATTTGGTAGTTTTCCAATATATCAATAAACCGAGACCTATCGGAAATCCTAACAGAATTATCTGCCAGATAATAATCAATTTTTAAACTTCCCAAAAGCTGGCAAACTTGTGACAATAATTGAGGAGAAGAACCTGGATAATAAAGCAACTTTTTGCCATCAAAACCACCACTATCCCAGAGACCACGCAATAAATCTATTCGGTCTTTTTCCGAATAATCTAAAATATCTTCTGGTAAATGCTTGGCAACAGATTCTACCTGCCAATTTTGAGCGCCATAAATACCATCCAAAAACTCGGTTAGGGCTGTAGGTTTGGATTGAGTATTAAAGTTTAAATAAACCTGTCGGCGAGAAGTATCAAAATAATGTTTAGCTTCCCCACCCCAAGTTTCATCAATCAAATTTTTCCCCCAAGTAATAGCCCCTTGTGTGGAAAAGGAAACATTGGGAGTTGAGGAAATCAGATTACTCTTTCCTACTAATAACCCTAACAAATAAGCATCGTTTTTACGGAGTTGTTTCTGATTACTAGAAACTTGCCATTTTTCATAAACCGCAGAACCATAAATAAGAGCGTTCTTAACTCTCCCCACTTGAGGTTGTAACTCCCAGGCAAACTTATCTCCTTCTGGAGTTAAAAAGCGATGGTTTTTTCCCGAATAAATTACCGTCCCGCTAGACAAAGTAATCTTCAATATTTCCCTAACACCACTCCGCCATTGTTTAGCAACTTTTGCCTCCCAAACTTTTCTACCGTCCGAAGTTAAAATTACCTCTCCACTTTTAATATTTTCAATTGCTTCCCGGGAACCATCTGGTTGATCAATTAAAGTTCCCTTTGGTAAACACAAAACCCCATAAGTTTCTTTTAAAATTGGCTCTAACTTTGGATGTTGATATTCAATTTTTTCGCTGCCATGTTTCCTGTCAATAAACTTAGGAATTAAACCAGCATCCAAAGGTCCGGGGCGATACAAAGCTAAGATAGAAGAAATATCCTCAATAGAAGTAGGCTTCAATTTTTTCACTACATCTACCATCCCAGAAGATTCCAACTGAAATACTCCTTCTAAATCTCCAGATTTAATCAAGTCATAAGTCTTTTTCACATCCTCTGGCATTTTCTTAGTATTGCCTTTTGCTAAAATTTCTATTGCCTTTCTTTCATTAGCTGGTAAATCATCTGGAACCAACGGAAGATGATGATTTTTTTTAATTAACTCGGCAGTATTCTGGATAATAGTCAAGTTTTTCAATCCCAAAAAATCCATCTTCAACAAACCTAGAGATTCTATATCCTCCATATGATACTGAGTAATAACTGACCCATCATTATTTCTTTGCAAAGGCACAATTTCATCCAGAGGTTCTTTAGAAATTACTACTCCTGCTGCGTGTACTCCAAAAGTTTTATTTGTACCCTCAATTCTAATTGCCATATCTATCCATTGTCGGACAGAAATTGTACTAATTTTTCCCGCTTTATTATCTTCAATTGGTGTTTCTTGGTTATCATAAGCTTTTTTAAATTCTGGGGAAGGAGTTTCATCAGAAATCATTACTTTTAACTTTGCTGGTTTACCCCGTGCAACAGGAATTAACTTTGCCATTTTATTTGCTTCTCCAAAGGAAATACCTAATACTCTACCCACATCTTTTAATACTGCCTTAGATGTCATCCGGTTAAAAGTAATAATTTGAGCGACTCTTTCTTCTCCATACCTTTGAGTCACATATTTAATCATTACATCTCGGTTTTCAATACAGAAGTCCGTATCAATATCTGGCATTGATTTTCGTTCTGGATTTAAAAATCTTTCAAATAATAAACCATGATGCACCGGATCTATATTAGTAATTCGCAAAGAATAGGCAACTAATGAACCAGCAGCACTTCCCCTACCAGGTCCTACAGGAATATTATTATCTCTGGCATATTTTATATAATCCCAAACTACCAAAAAATATGTAGAAAAACCTTTATCCTGAAGAACTTTTAATTCAGTTTCCATCCGCTCTTTATAAATTGGGGAAATTTCACTTTTTTGTTTCAGTTTTAGCCTTTCTAATAATCCTGACCAAGCTAGTTTTTCCAGGTAAGTATCAGCATTATGATCTGGTGGAATTGGATAATCAGGAATTCTTGGTTCTCCTAAAATTCCTTCATAAGCTTTAACTTTATTTGCTACTTCTAATGTATTAGCGATCGCCTCTTCTATAACTTCATTTTCTAAGTGGTCTCTAAACAGTTGCTTCATTTCTTCAGCAGACTTTAAATATTCGGTGCCACTATAGCGCATCCGCTTTTCTTCAGCAATTAATTTTTGAGTGTTAATACACAACAAAGCGTCGTGTGCTTCTACATCTCTACAAGAAATAAAATGAGAGTCGTTTGTTGCTACTATTTTTATCTTTAATTTTTTAGCAATTGTGACAATTCCAGTATTTACAACTCTATCTTCCTGGAAGCCATGGTCTTGTATTTCTAGATAATAATCTTCCCCAAATAAATCTTTGTACCATTTAGCTATTTTCTTGGCTTCTTCTAATTCTCCCCGCATAATATTTTGAGGTACTTCTCCCGCCAAACACCCGCTAGTTACTATGAGACCTTCGTGATATTTTTCTAACAATTCTTTATTAATACAAGGCCGAGCAAATATACCTTTTCCTTGAAAACCATGGAGATGAGAAAGAGTTGTTAATTTGACTAAATTTTTATAGCCTTGAGTATTTTTTGCTAATACGACCTGATGAAATTTTTTCCCTCTTTGTTGTTTCTCAATATCTCCTTTTATCACATACATTTCATTCCCAATTATGGGTTTAATATTTTTGTTTCTACACAGTTTAATTAATTGAATAGCCCCATACATAACTCCGTGGTCTGTCAGGGCAATGGCTGGCATTCCTAGTTCTACTGCTCTATCTATTAATTGTGGTAATTGAGATGCTCCGTCTAATAGGCTATAGTCGCTATGAATATGTAGGCCAACAAATGACATTTTTTTAGATTTTAGATTAAATATTTGAGATAGCTTTATTTTATATATTAACGGTCAGCATTTAACTATTAGTTTGACTGAAAACTAATTGCTGCAAGGTTTTTAGGGTTTAGTGAATCAAATAAAAATCTTTATATTAGTTAGGCTTATGAAATATCATTAAATATATTTAAAATTTAAACTAATTTTTGCCAAAAAAGTTGAAATGAGCTATTTAGGGTGAAAATTGGGGGTAAAAAGGGTGCGATCGCGTTTGCATTGGCCATTTGTTAAAAGTTTTGATATATAAGAAACACAGGGTGGTTGCTTTTCAAGAAATTTTCGTGTATATTTGAAATATCCGGCTCGCTCTGCTTAGGTGCTTATTAAAATGAAAAAAAATTATTAAGTATGGAGTGTGATCGCGTCAAGGACTGCCATTAATTAATGAGCTTATGATAAATACCTCTTGTGAGAATATCCTCAATAATCACTTCTAGTTTATAAAGGAAGACCATAATACTCATTCCAAAAAGATGGAAAATTAGCAGACTTCATAACTTACCATAATCCATTGTTCACCCTATTCCTTTAGAAATTTGTTGTGTCGCTTTTCTTGCTACTTCAAAAAATATGTAATTTTATCCCAGGGCAAAATTCTTATAACACGATGTAATTTTGACACTTGTAAATTGTTCAATACTAGCAATTATATGTAATTAATTTGGCATAAATACTTAGGGTTTGCCAATAGTTAATATAAGATTTTGACCAAACTCATTTACTGTTGATTTTTGATAGTCAACTCAATAGCGATCGCTTACCCCCTAACTTTTAAATTCACCCAAAAAAAACCTCATAATTGTAGTAAATTCCCCCTCAAAAACTACAGAACTTTCCCTTATTATAAAGCATACATATGCGGGCAAGATGCCCGCACCACCTGATTTTCACTATTTACCCCATACCTTATATGACCAAAATATGCTGTATATAACTTTATCCCAGGGCAAAATTCCCATAGCACGATGTAATTTTGACACTTGTAAGTTGTTCAATACCAGCAATTATATATAATTAATTTGGCATAAATACTTAGGGTTTACCAATAGTTAATATAAGATTTTGACCAAACTCATTTACTTTTGCTTAAACAACCAACTCAATACAGAAACACCACTACGCTCTTTAGGTGTTTGAAGCCGTGGTTTAATTACTGAGGTTGATTTTGATAATTTGATAGAATCTACAGACTTAGCATCTGCTTTTTCTGGGGTTTCTGGTCTTGATTCTATTTGGGACCAAAACCCTAATAATCCAGCAGAAATTCCCCCAATAAAACCAAGTATAATACTTGATTTTATTGTATACTCTAGTAAGCTAAAACTAATACTAAAAAATAGAGTCGCTACTAGTCCTGTAATTAAGCCTGTTGATGTTGATGGTTTATCCATGCTTTGCTTTAGCCAAGGGATTAAGTGATTGATATTTTAAACATTGTATCAAGTCTACTTAACTATACACAATTAAATACTAAGTTTTAACTCCTGGTTTTCCTCAATTGCCTATTTAATAACCTAGCTAGATAAATTACCGAAAAATTAGGTGTAAAGCCAGACCCGAGCATCGGGTGACCTTTTTGTTTTTTTTGAATAGATGTATTATTGTACTATTAATTAATTATTATTCTTTGGGTAGTCCGAGACAAAAAAACAAACGCACCAGGCAAGGGCTAGTAACTGCTGTCTATCATAAGACCAGATTATAGACAGCAGTTACTAGCCGCCTATTTAAATCAGCAATAGTGTTCAATTAATAGTTATCCTCCCAAACCCAAAAGGTTTTGTAATAGCATTTGATCTTCACCTTTAAGTTGAAAGCGGCCACTTTCAATATCTCTAATCCAGCTTTGGCTTTTTCCCAGCATAGTTGCCAACTGTCTCTGGCTTAACTGTTGATTTTTCCTGGCCATCATAATTTGTTCGCCACAGATAACAGAAAGCTTCTTTGTTCTTTTGCGCTTAATAGTATAGCGTAGCTTATGTTTTTCAAATTCTGCTAAATGTCGATCCCATTCTTGGGGAAGTTGAAACCAAAGGATACGAGCGTTCATTAACATATTCCACTTACCCCTTGGACCATAATCTGTTAATCTACGATGGTTACTACCATCATCAATCCAAAAATCTAAAGCTGCATCACCATCATCAGGTAAAGATGCTAATTTTGCCCACATTGGTTGAATTTCCTGAGGGTAAGTTACAGGGTCAAATTCAGGTTTAATCCCATAATGGCTAAGAACTTCGAGATCACTCTCAAAAGTCTTCATGAGTCGTTTTCGATCATCTCTAAAAGAAGATGCTCGTCTCACCTTTTGTTCGCCATAAGCAACTCGCATTAATGTAGGTACAGTTAACCTTTGCTCCCGACCCATCTTAGTTTTGAATAGTAACCATAGTAGCATTCGAGCAGTTCCCTCATGTTGCTGCCAAATGCTCATCACAGTAGTCAATACAGACTTAGGTAAAATCCCATATTGATAAAATGCTGTACGGTCTTTGCAAGCTTCCTTGTTGAGAAAATACTTAGCCCAGATACCCGCTCTAACTTTAAAAGTCAGACCGACAAGATGTTTGCATCCTGTGGAATCTTCAGAAAAGTGATGTTGAATATCAATCATATGCCAGAGTTTGCTTTCTGGCAATGAAAAAGCATTTATTCTACCTTGTTGAGGCCAGTCAATAGTAGTGGTAATTCGGCAAGGCTGTTGAGCAAGATTTTTAATCAAACTCAGTTTAGTTGCTTTAGATAGGTCTTTACGTTTTTCTAGCCCCAGGTATCTTTCTATTTGCTGATCGCTGATAACAAATTCTTGCTCCCATGGCTTGTCAATAATTGTGGCATGAGCCGCATAAATTAGGTGTATACAGGCTGCTCTAATATCCATTTCTTGTAGAACAGTTGCATTATCAGTTTGGCATGAGTGCTCCAAATGTTGGAGGCTCAAACTAATTGAACCCTGACCTTGCTTAATAGAACGCTGATAAATAAACTTACCTTTTTCATCTATTGTCCAAAGTAGTGATTGTCTTTGCGCCAGAATATTGCAAGCTTCCCACATTACTATAGAAGAAGCAAAGGGACTGTGCTTGTTATCAGGAAATAAGTCAGAACTTGTAGGCGTTCTTGTCTCAACTTTATACCTACCTTTTTTAGGTTGGAGAGGAACAGGACTACTAATAGAACAGTGAACCACACACTGAGGCTCTTCATAATATCCTTCACAACCATTACACAGTTCAGGATTAATAGAATATTGTTCATTCTCGACAAAGATCGCACCTGTTGGGCACTGGATTTTGGGTAGACAGGTGGCACATCCGAGACAGTTTTCAGTCATTTTATGAGTCATAATATCAAGCCCCTGTTTTTACGCTTGAGCATTTAGGTGTTAGTCATACTGCTTGTCATCTTTTACTACCTATTAAATATTAAATAGTGATGCCTTGATTGCTGAATAACTAACGATCTAAGCAGTTACAATGTTAAACTTTACTAGAGTGATTTAATTATTTTCACTTAAGCCTTAATTTAAACTTTTAATAATAAATATTAATATTTCATAAATTTTTTAGCTCAAATGTTCGTAACGAGCAAATTAATATTTTCTTTATATTGTTAGTATAGAGTAATTATTAAATTATTTATTAAATAATTATATTTATACATTTAATTTGCAATAATTAGTGATTTGAAGCTTAATTTATGTACTAATTAAAAATAAAAAAAGCAAAGAAACAATGCTTAAATCATAAATTTAAAGATATATTTATCAATATTTACACTATATATCTTAATTATTTAGATGGACGACTAACATTTTTTCTATTATTTTTTCGCTCATAAAGTTGTACTCTACTTTTGGGAAGGCTAATATTTTTTTGTTTGAGAATTCTTCTGACTTGAGTACCACTAAGTTTAATTCCTGTTTGTTGAGCAAGATAATTTGCTAAACGTTCTCCACTCCAGTTACTACATTCATAACCTAATTGGTTAGGAGATTTTTTTGTAACTTCTATTAATAACTGAATATATTCTTCTGTCGCTTTACGAAAATTACCATGTTCTCGCTGATCTCGTAAACTATCTAATTTATCTGGGTCTCCATGTACACACCAATAAGCAACTGTTCTATAAGAACAACCGATAAATTCAGAAATCTCGGAATAAGTTTTTCCGTCATTTAATAGGAGTAACATCAATACTCTTTCTCGGAAATGACAGCAACCGCTCTCTCGCAAAGCTTTCTGCAATCTTTTCTTTTGAATTGAACTGAGAAAATCTTTTGCAGGCATAACAGCTACCTTCTTTTAACCACTTATAGGACTTAACCACACACGCGACCAGTTTCTAGGATAAATTGTGGCGTTAGTAAATTAAGAGATGAAACTTTAAGAGTAACCTGTCTATGATATCTCTAAATATCTTATTACGGTAAGTGATGGGTATCACCCATAGTAGAAAATCATTTTACTAATTACTAACGCCTAAATTGTTGTTTAATTCAATAGATATCTACCAAAAAACTGGGTTTTTAGGTCTGTGTGTGTAAGTCCTGAATTTAATACAACTTAGCCGTTGAATACGGTTCAGATCAGACCAAAACTATTATGGTATTGAACTATCATCACGAGCTTTTCAGATTAGATAATTGCCCAAACAAATCTTCACTAAACCGTATCAGTTTATAGTTAGCTAGCATACCACTCATATTTCAACTTTTTATCACAACGGTGCCGTGCTTTTTAGTTAAGTTTGTTGTCAATTTCTGACTATATAATTTAACTAATTTGATTGGCCCTTTATGTCAGTTGTTTGAGTGTTTAACTTTTTGAGTAAGCTCTACAAACTTTATATCAATACTTCTGAGTTAACATTTTTGCTAATTTATGCGGCTACAGAAGTATGAGTGAAGCATTTTTTACCGCAAATACTAGCGCAAGCTTCACATCCAATGCAGTCATCTGCATTAGCAATAGCCATTACTTTTCTTAATACTTCATCATCATCATCATCATCATCATCTATAAACTCTCCATGCTCATTAATGGGTCTAAGCTCTAGAACATTTCTATTACAAACTTTAAAGCAACGACCACAACCTAGACATTTATTCATGTCAATAGATTCAACATATTGAGGAGTCCAAGCTGTACCACCCTTAGTTAAAGCTGTTAATATTGCCATCAGTTCTTCTCCTTGATTAGTAGGCTAATTGTTTAGTTTTGTTTTGTTGCATCTTTTTATATAATAGCTATTCATTATTGCAAAAAAGTATTTTTTTATACTTTTTTTTCAAGGTTTTAGTCTAATACTTTTTTGACCATTTATTACTAATTTAATTATTAGAAATATTTTGCAATTGTTTATCTAAAAAACAGGTATATATCTTCCCAAAAAAAATCAACAAAGTTTGACAATATTTGGGGATCAATTTAGATATTTATAATCTTTAAACTTTCACTATAATGTAAGTATTTATCTCTTATATATCAATTATTATTTTCATTTATTAGTCGAGAATTTATGAATTAAAAATAACTAAAATTTACTCTAAAACCCTATAAAATTAACCTCAGATTTGATTTGAGCTTAAACCGGATATTAAATGGATAATAACACTAAATACTAGCATATAATGTCTATATTTTTTACAGATAAAACACTCAAAATATTAAAAGTAAAAAATAAATTTCTATTTATTTATCATCAATTACAATTTATTTTTTATATAAAAATATCAAAAATATTTTTTTTTAAGGATAAGTAGTTTTAGATAAATTATTATAAAAAATATATCTTTTAGCCTTTATTTTAATTTAAAATATCAATATATTTTCCGTAAATCATAAAACATATTATAGCCAAAATGTGATGAATTATTAGATAAGATTTAGTCGTAAATAAATGTTTGAAAAAAACTGTAAAACAAAGAGTTAAAATATAGCGACTCTGGTGAAGATAGATGAATACTTCCCGATCCAATTGACTCTCAGAAAATATTAGACAGAATTACTCAATAACGTAAGGCCTGGAAAACTCTCTGGCAAAGACTTAATTGCGACACAATTAATGCTGATGTTGCGAAGTTAGTACGTCAAGGTAAGAGTACCTTCCTATAAAACTAAAAAATGTAGCTGGACTGACAGATCAAGAGAATCAGTAAATTATTCCTAGTAGCGATCGCTTGCCTTGTACTACTTTTTAAAATAATATTTATCATCAGAAAGAAGATACTTATACTAAAGTTTATTTTCACTCTTAATCATCTTTTATTCAAGAGATTATTACACCGTATTATTGATAATTAAGCTGGAAAAATATTCTAAAAATATCAATTAATTTGCTAATTTGCCATCTCCTCCTAAGCACGATCCTACTAAAAATAAGGCTATTTATGAACATTTACGATACTTCATCACATTAATGCGATCGCCACTTTCATTGAACCTTAACTGACCCCTTAAATCTGTTTCTGCCCCAATTTGCTCATTAGTCTAAATTAGAGGACTTTCCTCTATGTCATCTATAGCCTTATAGTACATCCCCATAACAGAGCATTTAAAACAGTAAAGTTTTTGCTGTACAAATTTAGTAATGAAACAAACACCATTGATAGGAGTTTTCATAAAGATAAAAGACAATTATAGAAAATAGAAAAACTCAAATAAGCGATTATGAAACCCTATTCTATTTGAGCAATGTTGGTCAAGCCTTAAAGCCCATTTAAAAAACAATCAAGCAAAAACTCGTAAAGATTTGGAACAGGCGATCGCTACTTTGATCGCTCCTATCACTCCTAAAATATTGCGCAACTAGTTTGCTCATTTTTGTAACTGTAGTCTATTTTTGTGAAAACTGCTGGAATAAACTGATTTGGAATCACTTTCTATAGTTCTATAACGGCACTGGAAGCATTAATAATCAAAAAGAATTAGGTACAAGTCGCAAAGTAAAGGAAAAACAGTTTAGAGAAAACCCTTATTTGCAACATTTTATCAGTGTAGAATCTTATAGAACCCCTACAGGTATCTTTTCGTTCCAAGGTTATACTAAATAGCGATATTAGCTACCACCACCATCCTCCGCCAACGCTAATTACTTAACCAAGAGGTGGGTAAATGGTATATTCAAGTAGTTTAATAGAAAAAGAATAGGTTATGATTGAACCATTGTTGCAAAAAAAAAAGAAAACTTGCCCCATACATAGGGAGTAAAAGATAAATATTGGACGGTATACTTTCTTAACTGAAAAACGGTTGTTATTGGTCTAATAGAATAAAGATTTAAGTCCTTACTCCATCGTATTTTGGCATTATAAACAGTGGCGAGAATCAGAGATAATTGAACATATTAGAGATTTATTACACTATCAAGCACGTCAACAGGTAAAAAAACGCTCCGGGACAACTCTCATAATCATTAATTCCCAGGCAGTAAAAAAGACCTGTAATACTAATTTCAATTCCCAGGGATTCAGTTTCAAGTAAGCTAATAATAGAATTTACGAGGCACTGAGCAGTAAATAGTCTAGGCTCTAAGTACAAAAAAATAGTTGAATTAAGTTCCCGAAAGTGACTTCAATCTTAAGATCCCAACTGTAAGCAGTTAAAATTTCTGCTGCCGAAAGAGTGCTCTCATTTGAAAGCATAATTATTTGTTAGCTATCAAGCCATACAGCTACTGTAAAGCTTGGGTGTAGTAATTTTTGTTAGTCCCACAGCATTGAGATAGTTGCTAACTACCCGATGTTGGCTACAGAAAAGAATGCCCCAAATTAGCATAACAAACGATTCAAAAGTGTCATGAAAACTAAATACTGGATATAAGTTGGTCAAGATTTACTCTAGACTATATGTTATGTGCATCCCCAGAAATTAGCTAGTAACAATTTAGAATCATTAACTAGTATGCACCATTCCCTAACTTTTAGCAGGGAATATTTTTTTCTCCTAAGAACTTTGTACTGTTCAGTTAAAATCTTCTTCCTAATTGATAATTTGGAAATTATCTTCAGTAATAGTGGGCGCACCATTAAGAATAGCAAACTTAGTATACTCACCATCTGATTTGTAGAATAGATTTCCAGACTCTTCATTGTAAACAATAAAAGCATTAGAGTCATCTATACTATTATTAGTATTAACGATTTCAAAATCACTATCAACACTGAAACCAATACGAGTAGAACTACCAAGGTCAGTAAAGCTTGACTTGTCAAGAACAATTAAGTCACCTTGGCTTCCATCTTCATCAGGTCTGAGGTCTGGTTCAAAATTTTTGATAGTATCAATACCAAAATCATTGGAGTCAAATTTTTCATTACTATTAAAGATAAAACGGTCATTACCTCCACCACCAATAAGTATATCATTTCCAGCACCACCGTTGAGGCGGTCATTACCTCCACCACCAGTAAGTATATCGTTGCCAGTATTACCGTTGAGGCGGTCATTACCTCCACCACCGTTGAGGCGGTCATTACCTCCACCACCAGTAAGTATATCGTTGCCAGTATTACCGTTGAGGCGGTCATTACCTCCACTACCGTTGAGGCGGTCATTACCTCCATCACCAGTAAGTGTATCGTTGCCAGTACCACCGTTCAAGCGATCGCGACCCCCACCGCCTTTTAGAATATCATCACCTGCTTCCCCTAACAAAGCATCATTACCAAAGCTACCTACTAAGAAGTCATTGCCAGATTTTCCCAAAAGTCTATCTTGACCAGAAGCTCCATTAATAGTATCGTTACCAATACCTCCTTTTATAGTATCATCACCCCTACTTCCCTCAAGTGATAAGGATGTAATGTCTGTAATAAATTCTATATAAGCTGAAACCCTGATATCAACACTGTATTCTCCGAAATTAGAATTACCACTTTCATCATCTACATCTGTATCATACATACCTGAAGAAAAACCATAGGATGTGATCCCAGCTATTTTCCCATCAATAAAGGCCGGACCCCCTGAATCTCCTGCTGTAGAATTAACCTCTTGATCCACTCCCAACTGATCCAAACCGTATTCACGACCAAAAGCATCCCTCCTTGGTTTCCCATTATCAAAGTCGAAGGCTAGCTGTGTACCTTTTATTATTGGAGTATCATAATCATAATCATTGAAAATCTCACCCAAGGCATCATAATAATTTTGTCCAAAACGCTTGACAGGGGGGTCTTCTCCTGAATCATCAATCTGACCGTCTCTACCAGTTCCAGGGAAACCGTAACCCACACGGGTAAAAACCTGATCCACCTCATCAGTATCACGATATATATCGTAGCTCTCAACATCAGGCGCTTCATTAGAGAGTTTAATGATAGCAATATCGTTATTACTATTTTCATCAGATGTCCACTCAGGATGAACAAAAATCTCTTCGACAAGTCTTGATTTAAGAGTACCATTAACTTCAAAAAAGACTTTATAATTATTAGGGTTAGGATTTAAGTTTGCCGAATCATTCTGCTTATTAAAGCAATGGGCAGCCGTCAAAATATAAAGGCCATTACTATCTAGTAAAGCCCCTGTGCAACTTACTTGCGTCTTAATATTTTCAAAATAGACAACTCCAGTAAATTCATCAAAAGAGGGGATAAATTTTTCATCGTTATAGTTATTGCTAGAAACTGCTACCATAAAAAATATACTCTGAATATTTGAAGCTTTTAATCATCTTTGACCTCACTCTTAACAGTAAGAACTAAAAACTTAAAGTCGCCAATTTTTTTTGGTTTTGTCATTAGTTCTTCACCACATCCGAATCGAAACTTGTAAAAATCCACGTCCAGATATGTATCTAAAAATAAACTAGTTAATCTCCTATTAACTCTATAATAAAAATTAGCAAAATTAGCTTTGAAACTGTTGATAGTTTTTTATTATTATTTGTAGCTAAAATATCAATTTAAATAATGAAACGGATCAACAAAACAGCTTTGGGGTAAGAAAACACAAAAAGAGAGAAAAAACTCTTTTCAATATCTTGTTTTATTCCAAAACTCTGGACATACAGGGGCCTGCTATTCAGTCGTTGATCCACTACCTGCATTTTAGCAGATATTCCGGTTCCTCAAATTCATTCCATCATTCAGAAACCCCAAAATAGTTTATATTCCTTAAAGAAGTTTTCTCAGGGGTTCTCACCAGACAGAAAAAGGGAGATATAGCCATGAAGAACTACCACATACAGTAACTATTCAACCTTTTTATATAAGTAAATATCCAATGACTCAAGAAAAATATCCAGTAATTATGAGCCATATTCTGACTTCAAGAAGTTGTTAAACGTTTCCTCATAGATTCTGCACGTCTTTTCGCAGTATCATTTTTGGAGTCATATTGCAGTGCTGACTCATAGGCTTCTAAAGCTTGAGCAGTTAATTTTTTTTTCTCATAAGCATGACCCAAATTATTATAAGCTGTCACATATTTAGGATCTATCTTTAATGCTTCTTTATATTGCCTAATAGCAATATCATACTGCTCTTGAGTGAAGTATGTAAAACCAAGAGCATTATAAATTTTTGCCATATTTTCTAGATTTTCTGGGTCTTTTAATCTCAGAGCTTTTTGCAACAGTTCAATTCCTTGAACATATAATTTTTTTTCTAAATATATACTGGCAAGTTGATAATATTCATCTACTGTTCCCTGTTCTTTTGTCAGTTTATCTTTCAATTTAGAAAGCTGACTTTCTGTTTTTCTTGTCTTCGTAATTTGACGGATAACAAATATAGATGTTATAGACAATAATAGTAACAGTATTAATAAGTATAAAACTGGTAGAGTGCTATCCATAATCTTTACCCAGGATTAATTTGAATTTTAGCTGGTAATGTATTCTAATGGTGGTTTATTGTGATTATTTTAGTCAAGGGGAATAGCAGTGGGACTAAGTAAATTCTCTCTCGGTTTGACTAAACTTATCCATACTTACCCTTGAGGCCTTTGGCAGGTCAGTTTCTATTTTACGGAAGAGCACTGAACCTAGTCTGTAGCTTACCTTCAAGAGCGGGCTGAAAAGTCCTTAAAACTCAAGCTACTGAGGTAGATAATTTTTTAGGTTGACAGCAGCATTCAACTCTCTATCTCTAATAGTAATAAAACCAGGAGTACTAAATCTGTCAGTTCCCTTAGTTTAAGAGCCTCCCCGACTTTTAGGGACTGGGGAGGTTCTAGGGTCTTATTACTCAAAGGCGTGTTGAGGTTTTGCACTTAGTACGCGCTCCGTGCTCCTTATGTTGGGAACTAAAGGGGTAGGTTACCCTTGCCTGCTGCCTCCATTTTTTTGTTTCGGACTGCCCGCCTAGGACTAATTAATTGCATTTTTAAATAACATATGTATTCAAAAAAAACAACTAAAAATAGTATATTTATGGGCAAAGCTTTAAACTCAATTTTTCGGCAATGGCATTCTTTCTTCATGCCTAAGGTGAGCATACAATTGAGGACTAGGAGTTATACTGATTTAGATACTGTTCGTAAATTAGACATAAATCTAGTGATATTCCCATAAATATTTAATTATGTCTAATTTTGTAAATTATTTTTCTACTGCTAATAGCTCTCTAGTTTCTATTATTTTTTGGCAAGACTAGCCAGCTCCAAAACTTTTGCAAAAGCTTCAGGATTTAAAACAGCTAATTGTGCTAACATTTTACGGTTAATTGCAATATTTGCTCTTTTCATATTGCAAATTAATTGACTATAAGTCATACCTTGTTGACGAGCTGCAGCATTGATGCGGGTAATCCACAAACGACGAAAGTCCCGTTTCCGTTTACGGCGATCGCGATAGGCATTCCGTAACGCCTGCATCACTCGTTGGTTAGCAACTTTAAATAATCTAGATTGTGCTCCTCTAAACCCTTTAGCTAATTTCAGTATTTTCTTTCGGCGTTTACGGGCAACATTACCTCTTTTGACTCTCGGCATAATTTTTCTCCTAAAATATTATAAAAATATTATAAATATGGAATCATCAAACGTACATTTTCTTCATTAGTCTTATGGACAAGAGTTGTTTTCGATAAATTGTTCTTACGAGTAGAACTTTTATGCTCCAAAAGATGACTCTTGAAGGCTTTACGACGTTTGATTTTGCCACTGCCTGTGGCTTTAAAGCGCCTAGCTGCTGCTTTGCGAGTTTTTAGTTTTGGCATGGATTTGCACTAATTTTACACACAAGCTGTTATTATATCATAAAATTTGCAAAAATCAAATGCCTACTAATAGATTTTAATAAATGTTAGAAGCAAAAAGTTAGAATTAAAATTCTTCTTGTGACTATATTTTATATACTTAATAATTTGATGGTGTCCTATAGTCCTACGCGCAATTTAAAAGTCCAAAATACAAAAATAATATATGACTCAGTTTTATAATTTAGAAATTTTCGTACCTTTTGCTTCAATGACTATAAAAAAAAAGAATGTTATAAATATTTTATTTTAATAATTAATAATTACCTCTTATTTTTAAGAACAGGATGAGCTAAATTTTTTTTATTTTTGAAATTCGAGGCTTTAAACCTTAATTATTGGAGAAGAAATTAGGAAGAGAAATCGAAAACTTGATCCTGAAGATGAAATCAAAAACTTTAGATTAAAAAGCATAACTTATCATTAAAAATTCCCATTTAAAGCTAACATTTATTAAATTGGTATTAAAGAGAATATATGATAGAAAAAATTAGGTTAGATAATTTCACCCTTTCTTGGGGAAGTTTTCTGACCATAATACAATCATGGTAAGAGTTAACGATACTAAATGTATAGTCTTTCTAGTAAAATTGAGGCAATTTTATATCTCAAGGGAAAAGCCCTCTCCATTTCTGAAATTGCTGAAATTGCTAAGTGCGAGCGTGGCCAAATAAAGGATGCCCTAATCGAATTAATGTCAGAATATGCCCATCGGCATACTGCTTTAGAAGTTGTCGAAACTGAAAAAGGCTATAGTCTTCAACTAAAACCAACTTTTACAGAGTTGATAGAAAGTTTGATTGAACCAGAATTAGGAGTCGGCGCTCTAAGGACTTTAGCAGCGATCGCTCTCAAAGGAGGAATTACCCAATCAGAATTAGTAGATATTCGTGGCTCGGGAGTTTATCAGCATGTTCCTGAACTTGTAAGTTTAGGTTTTATCCGTAAACGTCGTCAAAAAGAATCTCGCTCCTATTGGTTACAAGTCACAGATAAGTTTCATCAATATTTCCAACTTGATCAACTCCCCCAACAATTATCACTCGATCTATTTTCTTTATCTAATGGTAATGAAAATGAAGAAGAATAATCCAGTTATTTAGTGGCCATTTCAGTTGTCAGTTAGCCTCCTCCCGAGTAACTGGCTTTTTCATCTCACATAGGGAAATAGTTATCATTATCTCTAGCTGAAACAAAAGGCTTAAAAACCGGAATTTTTTTTTTCATCCCATTGAAAAGGAAGGCTTGATACCTTATTTTAAAGTACAATATCGAACAATTTGAGTATAAGTCTAAATAAATCATAACTTACTCATTTTACTTTTCTAATTATAATTTTAGTAGATTAATGATCAAAAAAGAATTAAGAAGCTCACTATTAAAAAAACGTCAGTCTATGGCTGAGATGGAATGGAAAGAAAAGAGCGATCGCCTCTGTTACTACTTACAAAATTTCTCCCTATTCCAAAAAGCTAAAACAGTTTTAGCTTATATTAGTTTCCGTCAGGAACCAGACCTAAGTTTATTATTTACAAATATTGGAGAACAAACAAAATTTTCTCAAAAAACTTGGGGGTTTCCACGCTGCGAAAAAAAGTCTCTATTTTGGCATATTTGGCAACCAGAAAATCCTCTACAAAAAGGTGCTTATGGTCTTCTAGAACCAGAGGTAAATGCACCATTATTACAGTCATCAAAAGTAGATTTAATTTTAGTTCCTGCTGTGGCTTGTAATCTTAATGGTTATCGTTTAGGCTATGGTGGAGGTTTTTATGACCGGATGCTAAGTCAACAAGAATGGGCATCAAAACCTACTATTGGCATTGTATTTGAATTTGCTTATTTACAAGACTTACCTATAGATTCCTGGGATAAACCTCTTGATTTTGTTTGTACAGAAAATGGTATAAAGTAGATTTATTACTGTAAGTATTCAGCGGTCATTTTAGTTATCGGTTATCAGTAACGACCTCCTTTAGCCAAAAGCTGGCAATACTAAACATAATTATTTCTTTTCATCCCTTAACATCCTCTTAAAAAAGAAGGGTTAAGACATTTTATGAATTTTCTTATCCTTTTATCAAAATAGATCGCAATTCTATCTGAAGAGTGAGAGAAATGGGCAGCTAAAAGGCAGAAAAAAAAGGATCAAGAGTTATTTTTTAATAAGGCTAGTGAATTTACATAATGACTTAAGACTACTATAGCTAGCAAAGATGCACCTACATGTTACTAAGTAAGTATAAAATCAACATTTTTACAAAAAAAATCTTAGTAGACAGGAAATTATCAAGTGCTTCCATTAAAATCTCTAATTTTCTTCTTATGAAAAAATTTTCCCTTTTGCTTTTCCCCTTATTACTTTTTGTCACTCCTAGTTTAGGAGTTCAGACAAAAGATGGTACTGTTTATTTTGCTCAACCACCTCGCCTAGTTAAAGCAGTGACTACCCGAAGCGAGACTTATGTCTGGGGAGCTACCTATTACTTTACTCTCAACTTATTACCTGATGCTGGAGTACCACTAAAACAGGTAACTATTAGCAAAACTGAGGGCCCTGACAATATTCGATATAATTCAAAGAAAATAATTGCCTTTAAAGGAACCCATCGGAATAAGGGTCAACAGTTAACAGTTGAAGAAGTAGGGATAGACAAAAAAACTAATACTATCTCAGTATTTTTTAACCCGGCCGTGCCTCCAGGTACAACTTTTACAATTGGCTTGCGTCCAGTGCGAACTCCCAGATATGGGGGGGTATACTTATTTGGAGTAACAGCTTTTCCTGTAGGAGAAAAACCTTATGGTTATTTTCTTGGCTATGGCAGACTTCATTTTTATGATGGCTCTGATAATTATGATTGATATAGATATTAAGCTAGTTATCAAAAAAACTTAATCTTGACCAAGATACCAAATGAATTATATAGAAAAATGAAAGCAGTTATTTTATTATCAGGAGGATTAGATTCCTCAACAGTTTTGTATCAAGCAAAAGCAGATGGTTGTGAATGTTATGCTATTTCCTTTGACTACCAACAACGCCACCTTCGAGAGTTAGACTCAGCCAAAAAAATTGCCGATACTGTAGGTGTGATAGAACATCATATTGTTAGTTTTGATTTAAGATCATGGGGAGGTTCGGCATTAACTGATAGTCAAATTGATTTGCCTAGCGATCGCGACCTTGAAGAAATGTCACAAAATATTCCTATTACTTATGTTCCAGCACGGAATACTATTTTTCTGAGTTTTGCCCTGGCTTACGCTGAGGTTGTAAATGCAAGTCGGGTTTATATTGGGGTGAATGCTTTAGACTATTCCGGTTATCCTGACTGTCGTCCTGATTATATTCTAGCAATGCAAGAAGTTTTTCGACTAGGTACTAGACAAGGGAGAGAGGGAGAAGCGATCGCTATTGTAGCTCCACTTATAGAGATGAAAAAAACTGAGATTATTCAATTGGGGAATAGTTTAGGAGTACCTTGGGAAAAAACTTGGTCATGTTATGCAGGTGGAGAGAAACCTTGTGGGATATGTGATTCTTGTAAGTTGCGGTTGACTGCTTTTCAGGAATTGGGGTTAACAGATCCCTTGATGTAGGAGAGTAGGAGAGGTCGGGAATGACCTCATGTTCCAAGCTCAGAGAATCACTCATCGAATAGGTTAATTTTTGAGAGTGCAACAACAAACAACTACTTTTTGATAATTCATGTAAAATAATGAGGTACAAATCTACTTAAATCTTGAGTCACAATTTCTTTGTCTTCCCTCAGACAAATACCAGCAGCTTCTCCACCAATAACCCAAGCACCAACCACAGGATAATAACTATCAAAATTCGGCAGTTGATAATAGGATTGATAAATTACAGGCTCATTCTCATATATTCCTTCGGTTTGATATTCTCTATCTCCAAAATAAACAGTAATATTTCCTCCTTCTCTAGAAAAAACTGGCTTGCTCAGATAGGGATGAGATAATTTGCTAGAGTCGAAATAGGCAGGCAATAAATTAGGATGATCGGGAAAAAATTCCCACAAAATTGGCAGAATAGCTTTATTACTCCAAATTAATTTCCAGGCAGGTTCAATCATTTTCATTGGTTCTAATAATAGATATTTCCCGAAATTTTCTCCCATCATCCATTCCCAAGGATACAACTTGAATAAGTGACGAATAATTTGATTATCCAAATCACAAAAAATTTCTAAATCTTCACTCCAACCAATATCATCAATATAAATATGTTGAGTATTTAATCCTGCTTGAATTGCCAAATCTCTCAAATATTCAACCGTTCCCAAATCTTCTAAAGTTTCTCTTTCACAACTGAAATATAAAGTCTCTCCCCCTAAACCATTCATTTCCAAAAAACTTGCCAATAACTTTTCATGCACAGAATTAAATTGATCCGCTTCAGGAAATATTTCTTCTAACCAAGTCCACTGTACCACACTAGTTTCCAAAAGAGCAGTGGGAGTATCAGCATTATATTCCAATAATTTCGGTGGGTTGATACCATCATAAGCAAGGTCAAAACGACCATAAAGACTCGGATCATCCCGTTCCCAAGACTGGCGACATAACTCCACAAACTCTGGCGGAATACACAATTGGGAAAAACGATCTTCTTGGATAATTAGCTCTGCTGCTTCAATATACAATTCTTGTAAAGCATTGGTTGCTACTTCCAGTTCATTTATTTCTGAAGTGCTAAAATGATAACAAGCCGACTCATACCAATATGGTTGACTGTACATATTATAAAAATGAAAGCCAACCGCTTCACATTTCTGCTGCCAGTTAGCACGAGGTTCAATATTTATGCGTTTCATTTGCTGTTTTATTTTGAAATTTTAATTTGGGGTTTGCTCAACCTTTGCCACCGCCTCTACCACCCAAACTGCTACCACTACCTCTACCACCTCTACTACCAAAACCACCTCTATTAACCGTACCAACAGAAGTTGTAGACTTTCCCGAAGGACTTTGGAGAATACCTGCATTACTAGGAACAGGTTGATAGCTACTATTACTATTTCGATAAAAGTATCTACCACTATACCCAGACTGATAGTAGTAAGGACCATAATAATACTCAGATGAATAACTTCCGTCTGTCACTGGTTCGCATTCAACTACAATTCCCCATTCTTTGTAACAGTCTTCAAGACTTCTATAGACTTCGCGCCTGTATCTACGAGATGCGCAGGCTATTAAAGAAATTGAGGATATTAATACTAGAGTAATAACAATGCTTCTCTTGATTTTTCTTGGCTCAGTCATTTCAGTTATCCGTTATCAGTTATCACTACCGACAGCCTCTAGTATCCGGCTTTCAATACTGATGTTCATTTTTTTCATTTTTCCAAAAGCTTAACATAAAACTTGATGAAAAAGAGAAATTATATATTAATTATAATATTTGCCATTAAATAGAGATGTCGGGAGAGTCAACGTCAATAAATACAGGCTTTTCTACCCCCATTCTCCTACTGAGAGGGATTAGGGTTAACTCCCCATTTCTCTCTAAAGTATTTTAGGAGTTTATAATCATGGTTCAGCTTGAAAAGGGCAGAATTAAGACCTTATTTATTTTTTAATCATGTGCTTAGGATGTTTATATTTTCATGATAGCTGTTCAACGAAAAAAAACTTTCAAATTGTCAAATATTATAACATTTAGTTGACGATAAGCGATCGCTTCTGGTATTGACTAGAGAACTAGGAAAAATAAAGGAATGGGGAAATAATTTTGCATTTTCCCCTAATCCTTAGCTCCTAAAACCTAGCCCCTGTATTAAAAAGAGGCATTCAAAAACATTTGATTTGAATCATTTGTTCCCGATAGCATAGCACTACCCATTTAGAGCGTAGACATTAGCAAATGTCCTTTGCAAAGCATTTCCACAATAAAAACTTACTCAGAGATTACTTTTAAATATTGACTTCCACCCCTAAATTACGAGGGTAAATTGACTGTTAACTTTTAACTTGCACGCAGCCCTATAGAACACTAAAAATTTATTAGCTCCTCATAGGTAAACGCCCTTCTGCTTCACCAAACTTAACGTAATGTTCTAAACCATTAATAAAAACACCATTTGCTACAGCACTAGCAACTCCTGGGTAAGTAGCCAAATAAAATTGCTCATCAAAAGCCAACTGAGGCGATCGCCCTTCCAAAAAACCAAACTCCAACCAATGCTCAAACCCACTATCAAAAAAACCGTTTGCCACAGCATTTGCCACACCAGGATTTTCTATTAAATAAAGATTTTCGTCGAAACTCTCACCAATATTAGGAGGAGTAACAAAGATCGGAAGATCAGGAGAGGAAGTACTGGCAGTAACTTTACCAATAAAGGCATCTTCATTATCTATATCTAAATCAGTATTAGGAATAGTCAAGCCGACAAAATAAGCATTACCAACTTCATCTACTTTAATATCATTACCAAATAACCCAATATTGTCATTTATCCGAAAGGGAATAGAATATTCTATAACTTGACCATCATTAGATATTTTACTCACAACAGTATTAAAAAGATTATTGTTGTTAACAATATAAATATTTCCTGCAGCATCAAGATCAATACTCTCAATAAAATCTAAATTTTCCGTACCTAAGTAAGTAGCATATTCAACAGAACGATAATCAATTTCCCTAAGTAATATTTCATCACTTTCACTATCACCAAAAGTAACTAAGCGCTCAGTATTGATCTTAATCAATATTCCATCACTTTCACCCCCACCAAAAGTATTGTACAAAGCATTAACAATAGGAAACTCACCAACTGCAGGTACTACCGCATCACCGCCCATAATTTGACTACCCGAACTTCCAGCTATATAGATACTACCCATATCATCTACAGCAATACCATTACCAATATCTCCATCTACAGCACCATAGTAAGAAGAAAAAATCAGGTCACTACCATCACTATTAAGCTGAGTAATAAATACATCTCCATCTCCTCCTATCGTATTTTGTACTGCATTTGCAGTTGGAAAATCAAAGGAACGAGTTTGACCAGTAATATAAGCATTACCATTATTGTCAACAGTAATATCCTGACTTATTTCTGTGTCATTTCCACCTAATAAAGTTGAGTAAATTAATTGATTTCCATCAGTAGATATCTTACTCACAAAACTATCTCGGTTAAGTTCATTAACAAGAGTCTTTTGTAGAGCATTTTCTGTAGTTGGAAAATCACCAACTCCAGGAATAGGTTGAATTGGAAAACGGAGTTGGGCACCAGTTTCTCCAGTTATATAAGCATCCCCATTATTATCTACAGCAATAGCACTACTATAATCGTTATCTTGCCCACCTAGATAAGTAGAATAAAGAATATTATTTCCATCATTAGATAGTTTGACCACAAAAGCATCCCCAGAAAAATCACCACCCCCATAAGTATTTTGCAAAGCATTTACTGTCGGAAAGTCAACAGAATTAGTACTACCCGTAATGTAAATATCTCCGGTTATAGTATCTAAAGCAATATCCGTACCAAAATCTCTACCACTTCCACCTATATATGTAGCATAAACTTGAGTTCCATCAGGGGAATATTTAGCAACAAAAGCATCACCATCCCGAAATTCATCACCTCCACCAAAGCTATTTTGTACCGCATTTGGAGTCACTTCAAAATCTGTAGATGTGGTACTACCAGTTATATAAATATTGCCTTCATTGTCAGTAGTTATTCCTATTCCTTCATCAAAGTTACTACCTCCTAACAAGTCAAAAATTTCAACCGAAGGCTCTGAAAAGTTAGACATTATTGAGGAGTTATCTCCTAAGAATTGTTCATCCATAATTTCTATCAAATTCTATTATTATTGTATATCATGTCCGCTTGAATACTTAACCTTTGGTGTTAAGAAGAAAAAAAGGAAAAAGTAAAAAATGTTAAGTTTTCCCAGTCATCAAGATCCTAGAAGTTTTAATAATAAATCTCAGGTTTTTCCTTGAAAATTTTTCACTTTCTGATCAACATAACACAAAAAAACACAAAAAAAAGCTGAACTAGCTCAGAAAGTTTCAACAGTTTCAGTTTTATCATGATCATATCAGTGAAAAATAATCCTTATGGATATTAATTGCTTAATGAAATTCAAACACCTCAAATATTCATTGTCTTCTTCAGTTTATTAGCGATCGCCTAACTTTTATCTAAATAATGGCCAACTAATTTTATTCAGTTTATCTAACCATTATTTGACATATTTACAAAATAATGATCTACATCATAGATCCATCATATTTATATATTTTCTCAATAGTTCATTTATCTAAAGAACAAATATCTTTATAACTAGCTGACCATTCCCACGTTGAACCAGAATAGTTTTTTTACTTAAAATCCTAAATATACTATAAATTACTGAATAACTGAAGTACTAACTAAATATAGTATTAACGTACAAGAATTAGTATGATTGTTTCCGAAATGAAAAACCCCCATACCCTGTGATTTTTCTGTGAAAACTTTGCGATATGTAAGTTATTTTCCCTTAAATAGTAATTGAAGCTGAGAAAATAGTTGGCAACTTATACAAGTTACATATTATCAACTCTAAAAGGTAAAAAAATTACAAGAACGGGGGCTTAATGAGGGTATCTCTAAACAAAAATTAAATCCTAGTATAAGATGGGTTAGGCGCAAATTCGTTCCCTTACCCATTAAACTTAAATTATATCTGTGATTCGTCATAAACCAGATACTTAGGCTGTGACCAGAGCTTAAAATTATTTTATACATACCTTCTCAATTATTGCCCCTTGTGTAGCTAATTTTTGAGCTGGAGTAGCATTAATTATCCATCGGTTATTACTAAGCATTCCCTGTGGGATTTTCAATTTGGAACCAATTTAGCAATCATAGATTTCTTTTATCAGAAAGGTACAATTAACTGAGTTTTCTATAGCTGATACAGAAATTAATCCCAATATTTTAACCCAAATATTATTAAATATACCACTACCATCATTCTTATTGACCTCAAACTGAGATAATTAAACATATTAAAAAATCGGATAGTATTCAGTTGAATATTTGATTCAAACTGAACACTTCCTTCTCCTTCCTTCTCACTTACTCCTAATTATAAACTATTAATTTTCATCCATTTGACTAAGATTGAAAATAAAAGGAACTCCTTGGGATTTTTCACTACCCATAACTAAAACTTTAGGCATCTGAGAACCACCTTTTTTCCAAGCTTCTATAGCCTCTTTCTGTAAAACCAGCTGACCACCCTGTGCTTTTAGTGTTTCGGCCAATAATTTTTGAGCTTCTGCCTTACCCTTAGCGCGGTTAATTTCCGCTTCAGCTTCTTGTTCCGCTTCCTCCGCAATATACACTGCCCTTTGAGCTCTTTGTTCAGCAATTTGCTTATCTTCAACCGCCCTAGCAAATTCAGGAGAAAAAGTTAAATCAATCACGCTAGTATCTAACACAATAATTCCATATTTATCCAAACGAGAACCTAAAGCATTATCAAAATCTGATTTTAATTCTTCCCTTTTTGTAATAGCTTCTTCAACAGTTCTTCTAGCTGCAGCAATTTTAAAAGATTCTTGAGTTTGTGGTGCAATTACTTTAGCAACCAAATTTTGTAGAGTACCTTGTTCTCTTCTAATTTTTACTACCAGCAGTGGATCTAAGCGAAAGTTAATGGCAAAACTAGCGGATAATTGTTGTAAATCTTTTGTCGAACTTTGCCCAGGAACTTCAAACTTTTGCACCGTTACATCATATACATCAACTTCAGAAATCAGGGGAGGTTTAAAGTGAATTCCTTCTAGTAAAGCTCCATCTTTAGCTTTACCTAAAACACTCAGAACACCAGCTTGACCAGGGTTAATAATTACAAAAGAATTGAAGCCAATTAGCAATATTAAAGATAACACAATTGCTAATATTAATGTTTGTAAACTTTGTTGTTGACTTTTCAATTTATCTACTCCGAAATTTGAGACTACCACTCATTAGTTAATTTTCTGTGTTAATCTTAGTTCTAGTTTAGAATTACCACTAAAATTATATAATATTTTTATAATTTCTTACTATTCCTAAAATCTAGCAATAAGCAAGTGTATTTAATTATCAGTACAATAAGAATCGAGATTTAAAACTTTGATAACTAGTTGATGATTTATTTATAGTTTTTTATTTTTTTGGTAAAACGTTTATTTATGCCTACCGAATTATACTTTTTCACAGAAGTTAAAAATCATGATTTCATAGATTAATATTTAAAGGAATCAAAACTTTGACAAGTTCAGTAATATCAAGAAGTTATTTCATATTTTAGCTATATTTAATCACCTATATTCAAGTAGTATCAACTAAGTTAATAAAATTGGTATCAGTTATTGATTATTAATTGCTGAAGCGCTAAATGCTAAGACCAAAACACTTGATCTGACCTTATGATATCCAATTTTTTACATTCTCTTTAAGTACAGAAAATTAAAGTTCATCAAGATTTAGCAATTATCAAAAAGTATTTAATGTCCCTTATCACAAAGATATACAATAAAATTTTTGAGAATTAACATTAGGCATCAATCTTGTCAAGATTTGCTTGAGTACTATAGCCGTCCAATCAATATCAGCTTCCGTTGTTTCTCTTCCTAATGTGAAACGGACACCCCTAATAGCATGCTCTTTTGTATACCCCATTGCTAGTAATATCGGACTCGGAGCTATTTTTCCACTATGACAAGCTGAACCCGTACTAATACCAATTCCAGCTAAGTTCAATTGTCGTACGAGAGTTTTACCAGTAACCTGATTATTCCCCTTAGGCATTTCAACCTCAGGAGGGACTATACAAAAACTAACATGATGAGGTAACCTGTACAATCGATCACCAGTAAAAATTACATAAGGATTATCTACCATATGCGCAAAGAAGCGATCGCGTAACCTACTCAACCTTGACGTTTCTGTAGCTATCTCTTCATTAGCTAATTCTGCTGCCACACCAAAACCAGCGATCGCTGCTACTGCCTGAGTACCAGAACGTAACTTCATCTCTTGACCTCCACCACTCAATAAAGGGACTAACTTTACACCCTGTCGTACATAAAGCGCCCCTACACCTTGAGGGCCATAAATTTTATGGCTAGACAAAGACAACAAATCTACTGGCAGTTTTTGTAAATCTATTGGTAAACGTCCCACCACCTGAACTGCATCAGTATGAAACAAAACCCCACGATCACGACAAATATTGCCCAATTCTGCAATAGGTTGGAGAGTCCCAACTTCACTTTGGCCATAAATTATTGAAACTAAAACTGTATTTGGTTGTAATGCAGCTTGTAGTTCTTGAGGATCTAACCTTCCTTGTCTATCCACAGGTAATCTGGTCACTTGCCAACCCCAGTTTTCTAATACCCTTGCTGGTTCTGAAATAGCAAAATGTTCCACACTAGAAATAATTATATGTTGAGGTTTTCCATAGCAAAGTGCTACTCCCATTATCGCCATATTATCAGCTTCAGTTCCCCCAGAAGTAAAAATAATTGATTCTGGCACTGTATTAATAAGATCTGCTACTTGAATTCTGGCCTTTTCCACTAATGTTGCCGATCTTTGGCCCCACATATGTAGGCTAGATGGATTACCCCATTGTTGAGTCAAAACTTGCTGCATAGTAGTGATTGCCTCTGGTCTTGTTGGTGTTGTCGCACTATAGTCCAGATAAATTTGCATCATCTTTCTCCTTTTGTTTTCTTTTAAGTTTTAGTGACTTAGGTTTTAGGGAGTAGCATGCATTAATGCTAGCTTTCTGTACAATTTATGAAACCCTTAGTAATAAACACAAAGGGAATAACCTTCAATCTCTCCACTTGCTCTCATTAATAGACCTCTCCCGCAAATAGTTTTTAAACCCTTTACTATCCTTCTCAAATTTTTATTTTTCCATAGGTCTAATACTAATTATTTTTATATTTTAGGGACGTTGTATGGAAAATCCCTACCTTCTCGATAGCCTAGTTGAAAAGTCCTTGATCAATGGTATAATCAATCTAGTTCTGTAGGCATAGAAAAGAATAAAAACAACTGTACCTAAATAAAAAGAATATCTCATCACTTATAAAATAAGTTAAATATTTGAACATACTTAAAACATCCAACGCATACTTATAATTTTTTATTTTTGTAGTCAACCTATTCCTAGTAAAGCATGGTATAGTGACTATAGTAAATTAGCAAAAGTAAGAATTACAACTTGATTCCAGACTTTCTTTAAAAACTATTTAAAAGTCTAATACTACTGTAATTCATCAACTAACGAATAAGCTCTAAGTATATCCAACTCAAACCTTTAAGGATTTAGTCTCAATAAAAAGAAATCTGAAAAACTCTTTAATTACCTTCTAATCTTGTTGTATTGCCTTTAATCTCTGAGGATTCAATTGCTCAAAAATGTATTTAGCATATTATAGTCTAATTGACTTTTTGAAGTGCTCACCTTATTACAGGAATCTTAATTATTCAAGAATATAGAAATTTTGACTTAAAAGAAGAAGGTAAAAGGGAGAAAACAGAAGTTTTGTATAAGAAAATTGAAAACCAAAGTATCCGCAAAATACAAAATTCAAAATCTAAAGTAATGCTCTCTATCTAGTTTAGCTAGGTAAACTTCTTACTCAAAGCATTAGCAATAATACCTTGAGTTTTTATCTTTTGATTTCCTTGTAGAGGGACTAAAAGCCAGCAAGGAGCAAAAAATAAATTATCCAATTTTTGAACTAGAACTATTTGTTTCACTATCTCTACTTCCTGCCCCCTAACTACTTGGGTTTACAAATATTATAATCCTCATGGGACATCACCTTCTGTGGCACAACAAAATTCCCATAATCTTGACAAATCATTCTATAATTACGAGTAACAGGTATACTCACAATAAAACGATTGTGGCGCAGCCGTTTACCTCCAAATTCTCGATAGCTTTGATTATTGTTTAACCCAGAAATAATTGCTCTAGCTTTAACCACTACATAGTCTGGTAGACCCTTCAAATCTATCAAATCACAATCGAAGGAAGCTTCCCACTCTAACCTTTTTTCTCGCTTTTCCGCTATTTCTTCCTCAGCTCTTTGCTGTACCATTTTCTCTTGTTCACAGCGATGACATTTTCTCCCATATCCTTTATGACCACACGGAAAAGTCCTTTTTCTTTTCGGCATAAAACAGCAAAGTTAGTTTTGACATCTTCCCTGGCCTACAGGCACAGGAATTCTACCGAGCCCAAGCTCCTCCGGGAGTTGACGTCTAATAGAATATTGCACCGAACCTGACCCACCCCCAAGAGATGGGTGAATAGGTACGTTGTAGGTTACATTTATCTCCACGTCGTTTTTTTCTCCAAATACCGAAAGAGTCAGCAATATACTTATCGCTTATTTATCCCTATATTTTCATCGCAGTCGTATTCATCATCAAGTGTTAAGACAAAACCATTCTTACTTGAAAGATCTAACTTTCCACCATTAAGTTTCACAACAATAGTAAAGTAAGAGATGTTATTTACCATCTATACAATGATTCTAAAGTCACAATTATATTTTTCTATTTTACCTTCTAGAAGTGTTCCTAATTGTAGCCTACCTATCTCACTTAACTACCATGGATCATCTACTGTTTTGTCGGGATTTCCCTTGCGACCATACTTTTCCCTAAGTAAAAATTTTTCATCATTCTAGAAGCATTCAAATTTCAGATCATGTCTCTGTTTGTGAATACCCAAATCATGGGAAAATTTCAGACAATTGGGAATTGGGGATTGGGAATTGGCAGCAATAAATTCCAGAAAAATATTTTCATTATGTTTAATTATAATACTTTACTTTTAGAGTACAATCACTTAACTTTTGTGCAAAATAATACTAGTTAATAATTTTTGTAGAAAGCTATATGTTGTATCTTTAAGTTAACCTTGAAAATTAGTAATTTTCCATTGATAACTTAACTAATTTTTAGACAACTACTGACTAAGTTGTTATTTTCAGAAAATGTTTTTCCTCAAAAATATGCTAGTTATTAATTACTTTTTTTCAATAGTTTTAGCGAATTAATTTTTGCTCATCATTTCAACATTGCAAAAGTTTTTATGCCCAAATATATACCTACATAATTATCGATTTTAAATAAAGATTATGGATTAATTTTTACGACAAAACCAATAAAATATCTCTTAGATTAAAATTAATGTAGTTGACAGAGCGAGGCAGACTAGGTAGTTATCTCAACAAATAATTTTGATTTTTATAACTTTAATTTTGCTAGAAAGTTGATGTTAACAAAATTTCAACCCACCTTTTCTTAACCTTGCAGTTCCCCTAGTGATTTCTGGCTTTTAAATTTATAAGCCTGAACAGACAGGCATTTTTTTATCAACCTAAAAGTAAGATAAAAAAATTGGGCATTGATGAAATATTGCTATGAAAACATTATTTTACTAAATCTAAAATATTTTTCAGTTAATAGTTAGGTTATCGGCAAATCAGAAAAACCATATTTACCTATGAATAATGCCGAATTTCATAAAGGCTACCTCAAATAATTCAAATATTTTGGCAAAGGAATATTAGAAATTTATGAGAGTCACTCCTGATATTCAATTTTTTTAGCTTGAGTCATAAAGAGTTTTTGTAACTTAGATAATAATAGTTTCTTTAAGCCTAATTTATACTTTTGTTGATAGCCATCTAGACTCTCATTTAAGACAAAATGGACAAAAACAAATAGCTTTGCCCCCTGGGTATTTTTGTCCCCATTTGGATATATACAGTACTTAAATCTAGCTTTCATAATCTGAGTTTACAAATTCTCTGAGTCCTCAAGAATAATTTTTCACGTGAGCCAAGGGTCTTTCAACCCTTTCTCAACCATCATATTTATAGGAATATTATATTTGAATCCAAGCTTAAAAAAAAGCTGATAGTTAAGTACTAAAAGCTGATAGCTATTTACAATCTTTAACATCATAACATAGATGAAAACAAAATATATTGACATTGTCCCTAGCTATTAAGCGCTTGGCGTAGGTGAATATCAAAGACTACTTACAAAGTTGCTCTGAGTTTTTCACTTCATTCTGATACCAATTACCATGCATTAATACTTTAGTTAAGTAAAACTTCAGTTGTTAAATAATTAATATATAATATAGAGAATAACTTTTTTATTAATTTAAGATAAGTTAATGTTAATGTTAATTATTATTATATTGTATGGATGTTTTTATGCAATGTCCCTAATTCCACTGCCCTACTCTCTTACTTTCCTACAAGAAAATGTCGAAAAGTTTTTGATAAATGGTATTATTTACTAAGAGATTATGGAATGAACAATACAAAAAACATCTCTACAAAAAATTAACAAAAAATCTAATCAAAACCCTTACTTGTATTTAAAAAGCTAGTGTGCCCAGGGTAAAAAGTTTAAATCAACTGACGAGGCCAACTGTACACTACATTAGGCAGGTCACAAAATGTCCAGTCCCAGCAATTATGTATTGGTACTTGAACCCTTGAAAAAACACCTAGCATCATGGGAACCAGCCTATGCTTGGTCATTAAATGTAAAAAAAGAGTCAAGTAAAAGTTTTGAAAGGAACTTGACAGTTAAATAAAAATTCACTATAGTTATCTAAATTTACACATACATAGTTGAGAAATATTGTAGCAGTATGAATAATGAGGGAAAACTATATGAATAATTTGGAGCTTCTTTAGTATTTTGTTCCTAAGTCATAGATTAAGTTATAGACTACTTTCAGTAGCATCAGAGTGAAACACCAAAGCTAGCTCCAAAGCTTATTTAATAATCCTTATGTAAATTTGGGAAAGTTTATTGGAACGACGACCTGTTCACAATAATTTTGAGTGGTAAACGAAGAAGAATATCAGGGGTTGCAATTAAACATTTACTCATCTTTCAAACAAACAAGATTTGCTTTGGTAAACCAAAGTACAAAACTTAATTTGGGCAATAATTTTAATCTATCGCCCTCAGCTATTCAATAATGCTTTAGAGCCAAAGAAGCAGTTAATAATAATAACTTCAAATTATTGGCTATTATGCCACAAGACTAATTTTTTTATGGCTCCCTCTTTTAGTCAAATTAATATTAATAAATATTTTAGCTATAACCCTAACCATAACTTTACAATACATCTAACTTTTTCAAGAAGCAATTATTAATGATCACTTCTTGTTTAATTACCATCAATTTTTGTTTAATAAAATACTTGATTTCCTAATATTAGTGCTACTTTATTCTTTGAAACTGCGATTTAGCTATGTTTTACTATTAACTTTGAACCTAACTGCTTGTCTGAATAAACCTCAAGAGTTAGTTCCTCCTCTATCCCCATTGCCACAAGAACCTCTAATTAAATGTTACTTTAATCAATCTCAAGCTTCAAGCTATACTGAAGTCCTACGCCAGCAAACCCGACTAGGAGATAATCTTGAAGAAATAATTGTTAATACTATTGCTGATGCTAATTCTACTGTGTATGTGGCGGTTCAAGAGTTAAGTTTACCAAGTATCACTCAGGCTTTGGCCGAAAGGTATCGAGCTGGGGTCAAAGTACGAGTTATTATTGAAAATACCTATAATCTTCCCTGGGAAAGTTTAAGTCCATCTGAAGTCTCTCAACTGCCTGAACGGGAGCGCGATCGCTACAATGAATTTATTAGTATCTCTAGCAATAACATAGATGGTGACATTAGTCAATATAAAGTGAATCATAGGGATGCTCTAATAATTTTAAGCAATGCAGGAGTTCCCTTGATCGATGATACTGCTGATGGCTCTAAGGGTAGTGGTTTGATGCACCATAAATTTTTAGTTGTGGATGGTAAAACCACCATTGTCACCTCGGCTAATTTTACTACCAGTGGTATTCATGGGGATTTTTCGGAGTCTCTGAGTCAAGGAAATACTAATAATCTCTTAAAAATAGAAAGTGTTGAATTAGCTGAACTATTCACAGAAGAATTTAATCTCTTATGGGGAGACGGACCTGGAGGTAAACTAGATAGTAAATTTGGCATCAAAAAACCATTTAGACAGACAAGAGAAGTATTGGTTGGTGATACAAAAGTTGCAGTACAATTTTCTCCTACTTCTAAGAGTCTATCTTGGCAAAAAAGTGTAAATGGTCTAATTAATCAAACATTAGAAAAAGCACAAAAATCTATTAATTTATCCCTATTTATATTTTCAGCACAACTATTAGTTAATACCCTAGAAAAAAAATCTCTACAAGGAGTATTAATTCAAGGTTTAATTGACCGTAGTTTTGCCTATCGTTACTATAGTGAAGGGTTAGATATAATGGGAATTGCTCTGCCAAATAAATGTAAATATGAAACTAATAATCAGACTTGGAAAAAACCTATATATACAGTAGGTGTACCTAACTTACCCCCTGGCGATCGCCTCCATCACAAATTTGGAATTATTGATAATTCAATTGTAATTACTGGTTCTCACAACTGGACTGAAGCAGCTAATAAAAACAATGATGAAACTTTATTAGTAATAGAAAGTTCCACAGTAGCAGCTCATTTTGAACGTGAGTTTCAAAGACTTTATCAAACAGCAACTATGGGTATACCATCATGGTTGATAAAAAAAGTTGAAAAACAACAACAAGAATGTGGTGATAGATTAACAAAAACTGAAATTTTCCTAACAAATACTAATAATAAAATTAATCTCAATACTGCTACTGCTGAAGAATTAGAAACACTTCCTGGAGTCGGACCAAAATTAGCAGAACGCATTATTCAAGCTAGGAAAAATAAACCTTTTACATCTTTAGCAGATCTAGATCAGATATCTGGTATTGGACCTAAAATATTAGATAAATTAAGCGATCGGGTAACTTGGTAATTTAGATCAAAAACTATAATTAGGTATTACCAAAACAGTCTTTTGAAGGAGTAGAGAAATAGGAGGATAGGTAGGAAGTTATATGCAATATCCCTAAAGAATAACCGGGAATGTACACATCCCTAATCCCAACAATAGAAGGCTTTTTTGACGATAAAAAAGCTTTAAATTTTTATCTGTTAATGCTTTGATATTTAATCAACAAGCTTTAATTACTTGTAGTTATTTGAATTATTTTTTACATTCTTTTTTCATAATTGATATGACTTGAAATATTATTGAATTTATTGCCTCTATCTCTAAGTATTTTTGATAATAAAAAGCTAAAAACCTGTTAATTATTCTTATGTTTATTTCTCTGCCCTACTTCCTATCCAACGAAAGGGTTACGGGTGAGTCTGCTACTCAATAAAAAGTAAAAAATATTGCTCATGGTTAGTATAAATTATAGCTTGCTTGTTACTCCGAATTAGTAAAACGAATCTCAATACGTCGCCTCTGTTGATCAGGGTTTTCATTAGGTTGAGCAAATTCTCCATTTTTTAAGGTTAATGGACCCGAAGAATATGCGCGAAAACCCTTCAACGGGTCAATACCTTTAAGTCTTCCCTCTGACTTTTGAATGTCTTGAAGTTTTCTAACGACTGCTAATGCTCTCATAATTCCTAAATCTATATTAGACCCTTCTTGTAATTCTTTTATAGATTTACTTCCACTAGCAACCTCTTCAACTAAGCCGTCAAGGTTACTGACAGGATCTGCAACAGGTTGTCCATCTGTATGACCAATTACAACTACGGTATTAACGTCATATTTTTGAATATTTTCCTCAATATTTTTAAGAAGTTTATTACGAATATATTTATTTAAAGCATCAGTTAGCTCGGCACTACCTGAAGGAAAATCATATCCTTCTGCAGCAGTAATAACAATATTAGGAGGAAATTGTGGAATTCTAGCAGAAGTTTCAGCAGTTAGTTTTTTATATAATTCTGAACTCTTTTCTTTTTCAAAATCTAGTGATTTTGTTAATTGCTTAACTCTATTTTCTGAAGATTCTAAAGATATTACTGATTCCTGATATTTAGTATTAATATCTTGATAAGCTCCAGCAGTAATCACCAACATTACTAATAGTATAGCAAGTAAGGAAACAATTAAATCGACTCCTGGACCGAAAGGATCTTCTTCATTACTAACAAAATTCCAAAGTTTTTTCATCCTCAAATAAAATTCTAATTTATGGTTAATTTATTATCTAATTAAATATGTTTTTAATTCTTTGTAGGAGTGGTTTATTCAAAGATTTATTGACTGTCCTCATCGTATATGTAATTTCTTCCATACGCTGAATTGCTTGATTAATTGTAGTTCGTAGTTTAGCATTGGCTTCTAACATGGAAAATGTATATTGAGAGTTTTCTATATTTCTCATAAAGTTGACTTGAGACGAGTCAAGTTGTCGTAAAAAATCTGCAAATTTGGCATTGGTTTCTGACAAAGTATTAATACCTGCATCAATGTGTTCTGTCTGTTGTTGAATACTATTTTCTGTCTCATCAAGTTTACTAGAAATTGTTTGCCCGGCAAATACTATTCCGTTTTTTATGTCATCTCTAAAACTTTTTAGAGAAAGTTCACTGTAAATTTCTTTTACTTCCTCAATAAAGTTATTTTGAACTTCACTTATTTCATTAATAAATCTATCAAAATCTACTTTAGTTTGCTTAATTTGTTCCATACCTTTTTGTATCTCATTGGTTTGTTCTCCAATTCTTTCTAGAACAGCACTAATACTACGTTGAATCTCTTGAGTATTTTCGTAAAACCTTTTTCCTAGCTGCTCTACAACGCTTTCAACTTTTGCTAATTCCCCTAAAATTCTTGATTGATCGTCATTATCAGCATTTCGAGCTAGCAAGAGAATAACTTCAACAGAACTTTCCATGTCTCGAAAATATTTCTCTTGACGTTTACGCAATATCATCAGTAAAAATCCAAGTAATATTGCAACTTCTAACCCTGCTATTGTCGTGCTAAATGATATAAATAAAGCTCCTGAAAGGTTTTTTATAGCTTCTATGGGAGTTACTTCAGAACCAATTTGACTGAGTTGAATTATTGCTTCGAGTAAACCTATAAATGTTCCGAAAATTCCTGCTCTTAGGGCAATTTTCTGAATATTTGTTATTGTAAAAAGACTGTCAAGAGATTCATCACGATATGGCTCAACAATATTAATACTTGACTCAAACCTCAAGTTTTTAGCTTCATTGCAAACATGACGAAAAAGGCGAGTCATAGCTAAAGTAGGTTCAGTTATATTTGCTGGCAAATAATTTTCTTCTAATTTGCTTAGGTCTACTTTTCTTTTTTTTCGGAGACCATCTTCACCTTGTTCTTTAGTTTCATTCGCGATCGCTCTATTTATTTCTACTGTAGCTATAGCTATAGCAGTAACAACAACCCCCCAAATACCTAAACAGTGGATCAAGAAATTGAAAACATTTGATATAGTTGAACCCTGAGAATATGTATATCTAAAAAAGGCAATTAAAATTAATATTGCTAATAATAATACAAAAATGAAATCTATCTGACTGTTAAGCCAAAATAAAGGGTTTTTAGTTAGATTCTGTGGAGAGGAACTAGCAATTTTATATCTACTTAAAATTTGTTTCATTGACTACACTCCTCTAAATATCAATTACTTAATTATCATTATCAACACTAGGCGAAGCTTGGTCGCGAGTTAATTTTTTCTGTGTATTTTCACTTGCTTGTAGTTCAAGTTCTACTTTATTAACTAAAGCATCAAAATCATCATCATCATCATCATTTACGCTAGGAGCTAATAAAGAATATTGTTGGGATGTAAGCTTATGAGCTTTCTCTTTATTAGTTTGTAAAAGTTCCGATAATTTCTGCTTTAATTCTTTTTCTTGTTGTCTATATTTATTTTTGCGTTTCTCATTGCCAGACTGACTACTTAGATCCTGAAGGTGTCCACGGAGTAGCTCAAGTTCTTTTTAAACAGTTTCAATTTCATCTAAAGATATACTTGTTTCAACTAGACGCAGCTTTTGATCTTGAGTTATCTGCTCTTGCGCCTTAATTAACTTCTTCGCTTGAATATTTAACGGAGTCTCTCGTTCAAGTAATTCTATCTAAAAAAATGTCTGAGTTTTTTCATCAATAATCACCAACTTTTTGGTATCTGATTTTTCTATTTGTTTTTTTATTTGAGAAGCTTCATTTTCACTAATTCTTTTAATCACATTCTCTAAAACGTAAACTTTAGGCATGATAATATCTCTAATTGTTAATGAAACTGTTGAGTCAGAATTCACAGGAGTTTCAACTTTATTTTTCTCCTCAATTAGAGTTGTTTGTTCTCCTAGTAAAAAACAAACAATGCGCTCAAAATCACTGATACTTAAACCTTGAAAGAATCTTGCTACATATAGTACAGTCTTGCGTAGAACGTCTACTTTCTCATGTAGTGCAGCACCATCTTCTTTTTCATAGATACCTATCTGTTGGTCTATATTTTCATTTGTAGCTTTTGACTCTACAAACGGAACTTCCAAGTGCGGGAATGACAGAGATTTAATCTGTTTCCTTTCTAGTGTACTTTTTAATACTTTTGATTGAGCTATACAGATGCAAAATCTTTGACTATTTCTTAACTGTTGTTTGATCTGCTCTGCCGTAGAAAATTCTACAGCCAGAGAATCTAAAAAAGTTTGTGCTTCATAGCTGTCTACAAGAATCAAGCTTGACTCTTTTCCAATAGCTGAATTAATAACAATGTTATCTATATTTATTGCGTAATCTAATTTTTTAGAAGCTCCTAGCCCTCCTGTAAACAACCTCTTGTTTGAGACTGAAATTTTCTCAGTCAAACTATAGGCAACTGAATATGCAGTTTTATTATCTGAACAAGTAACAACAACCAAATAGTCTTCTTGTAATTTCTGGGAATAATCAGATAAATCATCAATTCCGACATCAGGAAGACTTTTTGACTTTGGAGGTAAAGGTTTTATTGGATCAATTACTTCTTGGTTTACATTGGATTAATTCTGGCTAAAGCCATCTTTTTTTTCATCCTTATATTGGGAATATTGATTTTGAACAAAAATTTCAACATAGTTTTGGTTGTTGTTATTACCATCTGTAGTTTGTTGAGTTGTTCTAGTTTCCCTTCCTGCATTTTTGCTCACAGCAGCTTGCTAATTTTGGCTCTGTTCTTGAGTGTTATTATTGCCTGATGCAGTTTATTGGAAAACAGCCCCTTGATTATCTTTAACGTTTTGTTCTATTCTAAGTCCATCATCAGATTCTGTTGGGTTTTGATCAGATAGCTCCTCTGGGTTTTTGCCTTGCTCTTGACCACTCTTACCTAGATTATCTAGACCATTTTCAGTTCCAGAATCTTTTCCCCATGGGTCCTCAATAGTTGGGTCCTTGTTCGGGTCTGTGCTCATAAATACAATACTTGTTTAACTGAGTAGAAATTACGAAAAAAAACTTTGGAGCTAATTTATTTACTCAATCTAGAGATACTTAATTTCTTTAAACGAAAAAGCTTTTACCATATTCAGTCGAATTTTCGTTTAGATGTATTTGAAATCCTCCTTTTTTGGAGTTTCATAAGTTTAAAAATCAGCTCTTAAATTAAAAACTTTAATAAGTTGTCCTGTAAAGTGCTGCTTGAGAAATTTATTCAGGTTTAATCCAACTTTTAACAATAGCTTTCCCCACATTAATATAAGGATTGTCCAAAAACTCTTCAATTGCAGCCTCACTACCAGATTTCAAGGCAGCAACAGCTCGACGTTTAAGACTGGGAGTCGTCTCATCATTAACATAAGCTACTATCTCAACTTCAGTAGCATTAGGATCGCTAACTTCTAGCTGCTTAAGAAGCCTTTGAATTTCTGTCGCTGCTTCTGCAAGAGTTTTCTGCTGCTCAGTCAAATGAACACTTTGGTTTATTAGTTGACTATTGTTGTTACCTCTTGCAGCTTGCTAAGAAACTCCATATGATCCACTAACAGATTGGGAAATTCTATGGGGTTGATTCAGAAATATATATGTATAAAGTATTCTTGTAAAGATAAATAAAAAGTTATTTTAGCACGTTAAACTTACAACTAAGCCTGTATAAAAACTTAAATAATTATTATATCACTTAATTATAGCTTTTTGGATTTATTATTATTAATAAATCATGTTGAATTTGATTTAATGTTATGAGAAATAGTGTTGTTGACAGAATATTTTTATAATTATTTCTAGGTTATTTTCCTTTCCAACTAATATTAATATTCCCATTGTGAACCTAAACTATTCCACATCATAAAAATCAATAAAAAAAAGATGACAATTATTGAGAGTTACCTAAGATGTCCACCCTTATCAAACTTCAACTAGCCCAGGAACTATGGAAACCTACGAATAGCAACACTTTTAGGTCGTAGAGTATGTCAATGATAGTAAATTATAGATTACAATTATAATATGATAGGAATCTATATATTTATTCCCAAAGCAAAGCCATTTTAATTTGAGTAAAAAAAACTTGACTCATCTATGGTTTAACGGAATAAATTCTGGCATAAAATTCATGTTGCTTAAACAAAATCAATTCACAATTATATTTTGGGGCGTCAGAGGCAGTATTGCCTGCCCTGGTACAGAAACGGTAAGATATGGAGGAAACACACCTTGTTTAGAAATGCGAGTTGGTGGACATCGCCTCATCTTTGATGGTGGTACTGGCCTACGAGTTTTAGGTCAGTCCCTTATATCTCACATGCCAGTAGATGCCCATATGTTATTTACTCATACACACTGGGATCATATTCAAGGTTTTCCTTTTTTTGCACCTGCCTTTGTTAAAAATAATCGTTTCCACATATATGGACCAGTAGCTCCTAATGGAGCTACTATTCAACAAAGACTTAATGACCAAATGCTTAACCCTAATTTTCCGGTCCCTCTGCAAATTATGGGTGCTGAACTAAAATTTTTTGATCTGGAAACAGGTAGGTCAATCAAAATTGATGATGTACTTATAGAAAATGCTTTACTTAATCATCCAGGAGAAGCCGTGGGATATCGTGTAAATTGGCAAGGTTATTCCGCTGCTTATGTTTCTGACACAGAACATTTTCCAGATCGCTTGGATGAAAATGTTTTATTTTTGGCTCGTCATGCAGATGTTTTAATCTACGATGCAACCTATACAGATGAAGAATATTACTCGAAAAAGTCTAGTAAAATAGGTTGGGGCCACTCCACTTGGCAGGAAGCTATAAAAATTGCTAAAACAGCTCAAGTCAAAAAATTGGTTATTTTTCACCATGACCCCTTGCACAATGATGATTTTTTAGATAATGTAGGGGAGAAAGTAGCAGAAAAATTTCCTAATAGTTTGATGGCAAGGGAAGGTCTGTCAATTCAATTAATTCCTCCGGATAATGATCAGGAAGAAAACTTAGAAGTAAAGACCGTTGTAAAAGAACTTAAAATTTCTGCTTAATTGAAATTTTGTAAGTAAACTAACAAAAAACTTATAAAAAATCAGATTAGATCTGGTAAAAGGTGAGTAAATTAATACAAATATAAAGTGTGTGGATAACTTCTTCTTTAGCTACAGCTCTAACTCCAACAGCAGTTGCCTTAGGAAACTTTGATGGTTTACATCAAGGACATAGGCAAGTAATAGAACCAATTTTAAACTTAAAGGGTAGATCAAAGTTACTTTCTGTTTGTCCATCAGAATTGACAAGAACTACAGAAGTAGATGAAGATACAAAGCTTAAATTATGGCATCAAGATTCAAAATTATCATCATGGCATTTTGAAAATGAATTGGGAAAAAATGATGATTACCTAAGGCAAAAAATTTATTCCACTGTTGTTACTTTTAATCCTCATCCACAAGAGTTTTTTAGTGGAAAACCAAAAAAATTGTTAGCTCCACTAGAAGAAAAATTGGCAATATTTAAACATATCGGAGTTGAACAAGTAGTATTATTGCCATTTGATCGAAATTTGGCCGATCTAACTCCTAATAAATTTGTAGAAGAAATTTTAGTAAAAGGCTTACAAGTACATCAAATAAGCGTGGGGTGTGATTTTTGTTTTGGACAAAAAAGAGCAGGAAAGGCCAAAGATTTGCAGGCGATCGCTGGTTACTATGATATAGATGTAACAACTGTACCTCTATATCATAGTGAAAATGGAGAGCGTATTAGTAGTTCTATAATTCGTCAAGCTTTAGAAAAAGGAGATCTAGATAAATCAAATCGTTTATTAGGTCGTCCTTACAGTTTAATTGGTGAAGTGGTGCATGGACAACAACTAGGTAGAACTTTAGGATTTCCTACAGCAAATCTTCAGCTAGCAGCACAAAAATTCTTGCCTCGTTTTGGGGTTTATGCTGTGGAAGTCTATCTTTCTCGACAAAAACAACCTCAAGAAATACTTCATGCTGAGAGCCCCTATTTAGGAGTAATGAACGTTGGTTGCCGCCCTACATTAAATAGTTTAGATCCAACTGTTGAAGTTCACCTATTAGATATGTCTCAAGATTTATATGGTCAAACTTTAACTGTAAATTTGATAGAGTTTTTGCGACCTGAACAAAAATTCGCTTCTCTAGATTTACTGAAAGCTCAAATATATGAAGATTGTAGAATTGCTAGAAGTATACTTAAAAATCAAACTATATAATACCAAGCAGATTAGAATCTTTATTACATAAGGTAGGGATGTTTTATAAAACATCCCTAAGTCAGAAGAAAGACCCAATAGGAAAGTAAGTCTTGAAAAATAAGGGGTATATGGATAAAAATAACTACTTTTTTATGAATTAGATACGCTCTTTTTAAGCAACTATAATTAAGATGCACCATGGACTGTGTATTATTTTTTTCTCTTTGGTATAAGAGATTGAATATATCAGGAAATATCACAAAGAAGGCAGGGAATAGGGGAAAAAAGAATTATTTATTACCTATTTTTTACGATGACTTTATGAGTATGAATACTAAGAACCACTAGCTGTAGACTGATTTCAATACTTGACCTTATTCAAATAATAATATTTAGTTGCTCAACAAGTTCCTTAATACTTATTTTTAAATTAATTATTTCTATAGCATGATACTGATAATTATACCAAACTTACAAAATATAAAATATAGCACTCCTAATTTTAATTTTTAGATGTCATTGAAAATTTAGTAAAGATTTTATATAACTAGAATATCAAAAACTTTATTGTTAGTTTTCAATTAGATGAAAGTTTTATAGTATTTCTCCAATTACTGAGGTACGATTGTTTTTGTTCTATTCTAGTCCCTACTCCCGTGCTACAAAAGAATTTTGTATCTCATTCAGAGATAAGAATTGCTATTACTTATATAATTTTGAAGCCAAACTATCTATGATAAAATCTAGTTTGAGAATAGGTATAGGTTGCAGTTTTTGCTTTCAGTGATGAGCTTTTTGATGATATTTCATCTGGCATTACTGGCCTTCCGAAATCTCTCTATATTAAATTCCTATTTTGGAGGTCAATCATGTCGGTTTACGTTGGAAACCTTTCCTATGATGCAACAGATGAGGATCTAAAGACTGCCTTTGCTAAATATGGTAATGTTAAGCGAGTTCAAGTCCCTAATGATCGTGAAACTGGTCGCCCCCGGGGCTTTGCTTTTGTAGAAATGGAGAGTGAAGATGAAGAGACAGCAGCAATTGAGGGACTGGATGGTTCTGAATTAATGGGACGTATTCTCAAAGTTAATAAGGCCAGGCCACGAGAAGAACGAGGTAGTGGTGGTAGAAGATAGAGCTTCTCTAGTGACCAATAACAAAGTCAGAAGTCAGAAGTTGTTTTTGTAATGATATAGGAGTGAGCAACCCTCCAGAAATATTTTGCCATTCAAGGTGGAGTGGCAATACCCAATTATTTTGAGAAATTATGTAAGTAAAATCAGATTTAATTTAAGGGATGGGAATTAATCCTATTCCTTTTATATTCTTAGGTAATCACAATTTGATTCATGGTTTTTGTGTTCTGCATAGCGATCGCACAAAGTTTGTTAGTACTATAAAACATTTTTACTGAAGCTCGCAAAGCTTCCTCCTATAATTTAGTAGGGACGTTTCATGGTTAATCTTGATTCATGGAAACTATAGTTATTTCAGTTAAGATTGAAAGAAAGCTTTCTTACTCTGAAAAGGTTTTAGGTGAAAAAGTATTTTATTCTTATTTGAAATGACTACATTAATAATTTTATGATAGAAAGTATTGAAAAGCTAAAAGAAAATCTGAGTCAAGCTATTGTGGGCAAAGAAGATGGCATCAAGTTAGTATTAGTAGCTCTACTTTCAGGGGGTCATGTTCTTCTAGAAGATGTTCCCGGTGTAGGTAAAACCTTACTAGCAAAATCTTTAGCTTATTCGATCGCTGGAAAGTTTCAGCGAATTCAATGTACTCCTGACTTACTACCCACTGATATTACTGGTACTAATATTTGGAATCCTCGCAGTGGAGAATTTGAATTTCTACCCGGCCCGGTCTTTGCAAACGTCCTATTGACGGATGAAATTAATCGTGCAACACCTCGTACTCAGTCTGCTCTTTTGGAAGTAATGGAGGAAAAACAGGTTACCATAGATGGGGTGTCGCGTTCTGTTCCTAACCCATTTTTTGTAATTGCAACTCAGAACCCAATTGAGTATCAGGGAACATTTCCATTGCCAGAAGCACAAATGGATCGTTTTACTTTATCTCTAACATTAGGCTATCCTACAGAGTCGGAAGAGCTTCAGATGCTACAAAGAATTTCTGAAGGTTCAGGAGTTAAGACACTAAAAGCTTGCATTACTTTGGAGGAAGTACAGGAGTTACGTCGTTTATGCAGCTTAGTCAAAGTAGATGAGTCTTTGAAAAAGTATATTCTCAAACTGGTTAGAGCAACAAGGGAAGATGAAGAAATTACACTAGGTGTTAGTCCTCGTGGAACAGTTACTTTACATCAAGCAACTCAAGCTTTAGGTTTTCTATCCGGAAGAAATTATGCTATTCCTGATGATGTCAAGTTTCTTGTTCCTTATGTACTTTCCCATCGTTTAATAACCGTAGGAGGAAGACAGACGAAAACAGTTGTGGAAAGGTTACTGGGTTCTATCACAGTTTCCTAGTTGAAATTTTTGGGATATTGGGAGTAGGAGAGTAGGGAAAGTTGAAGTAATTATAGAATTATAAACTTATGATAACTAAGCTAGGCATATCAAATCATAGACTATATCTAGGGGTTTTCCGGCGGGAAACCCCCTACTAGATATTGTAGATATGTTAGTTATGTGTAACCCTTGTATTGATTATATAATCAATTGGATTAGGGTTGCTCTAGTGTGGGTATGATTAGTATTTTTGGTAATTGCTAAACTATTGAATAACAAATAGTTTAGATTGTTCAATTTTGATTTTCATACTTTGATATAGCAAGGCCATCAGATTCTATATTACAGCAGTTTGGTGTTGCTGGTAAGGTACATTTTCAGCATTTACCCTATAGATCCGGTAGTTCCCTCATCTGCTGCAAAAGTAATTTGTGAGCAAAAAACTAGGTCTCCTGCCTATTTTAAGGAGGAAAAAAATGTTCGCGATATGTATTTTAAGGCTTGACTTCAGGGATCAGTACTGATAATAACTAAAATTACTTAGTTTTTGGTGCTCAAATGCTAGGCAAACAGAATTTACCAATGTTCATACCCTAAATGCCTAGTATTATAAAAAATAATCCTAACCAGATTAAAAAACAGTAACGAGTTAACTGTAATGCCCGATCAATAGTTTCTGCTGTAATTGGATGAGTCGCTTCTCCCAATAGTGGTTTATATTTAACCGTCCCCTTGTAAGAGTTGGCACCACCCATTTGTACTCCCAATGTTGCAGCATAGGCACATTCACTCCAACCAGCATTAGGACTTGGGTCTTTGACTGCATCCCTTTGACATATTTTGCAAACATATAGAGGTTTGCCAGAGAGGAACGCTATAGTCAATACATTTAAGCGACAAGGTAACCAGGTTAAAATATCTTCTAGTTTGGCACTAAACCATCCTATATGAGTATAAGGTGCTTCTTTGTAGCCTACCATTGAGTCTAATGTACTGGCAGCTTTGTACGCAAAGGCCAAAGGTATACTGCCTACATCAGGTATTATTGCTCCTACTAAAGCATAAAATAATGGTGCTATTACCCCATCTGTAGCATTTTCTGTGACTGTTTCCAAAACTGCGCGAAATATTTCTGAAATTGATAAATTTTCTGTATCTCTACCTACATATAAACTTAAATTTTGGCGTGCTTGAATTAAATTACCACCTAGGGCAGGTTTAAGTACGTCTTTAGCTGCAGTATTTAAACTTTTACCAGCAAAACAGCTAGCTAATAGAATGCTTTCTAATATTACAGTTAATAAAGGAAATTGGACAAAATTTATTCGTAAAGCTTGAACAATTAACCAACTGATAACTCCACTACCGAAAACAAGAGTGATTGTTAGTAAAATACCAGCAAATCTCAGTACAAAGCTAGGGAAGTTCTCTCTATAATTTTTACTGAGTTGAAAAATCATTTGAGTGTAATGAGTAATTATCCATCCCATAACTTTTACAGGATGTGGCCAACTCCAAGGATCGCCAATCAAATAATCTAGACAAGCAGCTATAAAAATAACAATGAAAGTATAGTTATAAGTCACAGTAATTCAATAATTGTAAATTTATTTGAGTGAATAATTCTTGCTAATCATTTAACCACTGATTAACTTTTACAACTTTAGACTTAAACTATCAAAAACTAAACCACAAAATTTGTTTCTTCTCCTACTACAGTTTGCCAACTACGAACATCGTAGTATAAATCTTCTAGGGAAATATTGTAAAGAGCTTCAGAAAGTTTTTTATGGATCCGATGCCAGATACAATAAGTAACCCAGTCTTCTGCATGGCTAGCATTAGGAGTATATTTAAACAAAGGTTCAATTGTTTCACCAACAGATTCTAGTATTTCTCCTAAAGATATTTGAGCTGGTAATTTAGCTAGTTGATATCCACCTTGAGCCCCACGAAATGATACAACTAAACCTCCACGACGCATCTCTATTAGTAACTTTTCAAGATAGGCTACAGGTATGTTTTGACGTACTGCTATTTCTTTGACAGATACTGGTGTATTACTTTGTTGTAAGCTTAAATCTAAAAGTGCCTTAACACTATAATGTCCACGAGTAGTTAACTTCATTGTATACTACCTTAATTCAAAGGAGCTAGAGTAATTTATAGTTGTAACTATATCAAATGGCCACTCAACTAAATAGGTTAATAGTTGATAGTTAATCTCTCAACGCTTATATTACATACTATATAGATGATTGCTGAATTTAATCAATCACTATTCTTAGATTTTTATATTAAAAATTTAATTGAATAAATGAAATATTTGGATAATTAGTGTAATATAGTTTTACAAGCAAACATCAAGCTATTGTTTATTGGAATTAAAAAAAGCCAAGACAAAAGTTGATAAATGTAGTAAAGTTATATAGGAATGAAAACATGTCAAAAAAGAAAAATCCTGATCCCTTACAAGGGGAAGATTTACTTACAAAAGTAAAAGACTTAGGTAATAAAACTAAGGAAGATAAAGCTAGGGCATGTGGCTACTACACCGTTACAAAAAATGGTGTTGAACGAGTTAACATGATGAAATTTTTGAATGCTTTGATTGATGCTGAAGGTATTAAATTAGATGGGAAACAAAATGGTAATGGGCGCGGGGGACGTTCTGCTAGTTATAGGATTAGCGTACAATCTAATGGTAATTTACTAATTGGTGCAGCTTATACTAAACAAATGGATTTACAACCAGGAGATGAGTTTGAAATTTCCTTAGGACGTAAACATATTCATTTGCGTCAAGTAGATGGGAATGTGGATGTTGAAGAAGAGGAGTTAGAAGAGGAAATGGCAATAACATGATTTTAAGTTAAGACTAAATATTGTCATATTTATCATGAGAAATCCCCATCTCTTTTTGAGGGGGGAAAATAAGTAGATTCAATCAAGCAGCTCAAGGAATTGTGGCTTTTCTCTGCTATTATTTCTGACTCCAACTCAGAAAAAGTTTTAGTAAAATGAATCTTTGTTAGTAGGAGCAAAGTTTTTCTGAATACTCAGGCTAAAGACTTGCAGGGAAGAAGGATATTATTTGATTTATAGCTCCTTGGCTCAAAATATACTGTTCAGCAGATGTAGAGCAAAAATAAACGCAATGTATTTTGTGTCAATCATAACCATTTGCCCTACTCTCTCTGAAGGGTAGGGTTATTTCAGCATATTTCTCTCTAAGAAAATCTAGGAAACTAATAGGAATTAAACTGTTCGATTTATCAAATATTTAGTTACCGTTGTTTATGAGATTATTCGAGAGAAATATCATCTAAAAAATATATCAGTTTGATCCAAAATATAGCTCCAATACGGACTATTTAAGGATTTCCTTTAACAGTTCTGTAACCTAAAAAGCTGACCTCATAGTTCTATAGCATTTTTTACTTTGTCCAAAATCTGGTAGCTTTGTGCTAATAAAGAATCAAAGTATTACTGGAAAATGCTTACAGCACCTACAGTTCAAGTTGAGTTAATTTATGACTGAGAACATTGTTATAAGTCAAAGCTCGCAAGAGTTATTCCCAGAACTTTTACTATCTAGTTTATTAGCTGAATGTCTGATAATTTTTACTGAAAGGCTGATTAGACAATAGCCAAGACCAGGCTAATTGAAGAAATGATGATTAATGCTATGAAAAATAAGAAAATACTCTTTAAAACTATATTAATGTCCAGTTGTTATACAATATAAAGGCTAATGGCATTAATAAATGATGATAGAAAATTTTACTATTGTCCTTATTTTTATTTAAACTAAAAATACGATAAAATACTCATAGAATAAAAACAAATTTACAAAGTCGCCCACTTATGGGGGACGTTTCAGACCAATTTTTTTTGGTGAATAAATGAGCAAGACAGTAGAAATTTTATCGGCAAAAGAGTTACGGCGTAGTGTTACTCGTCTGGCTTCCCAAGTAATTGAAAAGTCAGGAGATTTATCTCAATTGCTGTTATTAGGTATTCATACTAGAGGAGTGCCACTAGCAAAAGTTTTAGGAAATCAAATTGAATTACTAGAACAAGTTAAAGTACCTGTGGGAGCATTAGATATTACCTTTTATCGAGATGATTTGGACCAAGTGGGAATGCGAACCCCGGCAAAAACAGAAATTCCTGTGGATATTACTGGTAAGATTGTGGTGTTAGTTGATGATGTGATTTATAAAGGTCGAACAGTTCGAGCTGCTTTGAATGCAGTTGTTGAGTATGGTCGCCCAGAGGTAATTAGATTAGTTGTTTTAGTGGATAGGGGTCATCGAGAGTTGCCTATTCATCCAGATTTTACAGGTAAAAAATTACCCACTTCTAAGGAAGAACAGGTGAAGGTTTATATGCAAGCTATTGATGGAAGAGATGGGGTAGAGTTATTTCGATAGACAGCAGGAAATTGGGAGGAAGGAAAGTAGCATAGGAAACAACCAAAGAAGATTTACCGAAAAATTGGGGGTTACAGCCTCAACAACTTGCTGTAGCTGTATTCACATTCAAGATATGCTGTTAAGCCTAGAATTTATGATTGTCCTAAATAGGGATCTTGGAGTCAGTCAAAGAGTAAATTTTGTGGTCGCCTTGAGGTTTGATGCTTGTAAGTTAGTAGCCGGCAACGGCCTCAGTAGAAGGAGAAAATAAACATTAAAATGTTACTTATTTTGACGTTTGATATTGGTTTTATCAAGCAGTGCTACCTAATATCATGTCTCTTTGAATACTCACTGTGGGAAAATATTACGAAATTGGAAATTGGGAATTGGAAGAAATTGATGTGATCAAATCATTTTGAGCATGGCTAATTAATGAGATTTGATTATAGTCGGGAAATTTTTCTTTCAAGTTTTTCCTGGTTTCCTATTCTCTAATCTCTATATTAAAGGTCTGATGAATCAATTTTGGCTTCAACTTCATTTTTTTCTAAAAGATTAATTTTATTAATAGAATCTTCCCCTAATCTAATGGTCAAATCAGAACCTATCTCACCTGTAGAAGTTGGTTCAATATTACCAAAACCCAAAGTATTTTGCAAAACTTCTGCTAAATCTAAATAACCCCCTTGAACAATAACTTGAGTCAAATGTTGTTTGTCAGACCAGTCAGGAACTACATAAACATTGTCAAATCCTTCGTTACGCAAATACTGAGCAAATTTTGTTGCTACTTGAGGGTGACTAGAGGCATTTTGCACGGCTATTTTCTTTTCTTGTGGCAAAATTTCATTTTTATATTTTTTATATATATTGTCATAATTAAACTTGTCTAACTTGAAATCGAAATATTGTTCTAGGACACGATCGCGACCCGCCTGATCTATAATCCAATAACTAGCAAAATACTCATTTCTAGAACTAGGTCTTCCTGGCAACATTACCATTTTTAAATCATCTCGCTCCAAGTCAAGACTAAAACTGATCAAAGCCAGCATTTCCGGAAAACTTAAATTAGTATCAACATACTTCTGCATCACCCGAATAATTTGAGGTAGGCGAGGTAAAACTGTCACATTAGTAATACGACTTCGCAGGGCCTTTAGCAAAACTTGTTGTCTTTGCACCCTCCCAATATCGCCATAAACTTCGTCTCGGAAACGAGCAAATTGCTGCGCTTGTTCTCCATTGAGAGTTTGCCAACCTGGCTGTAAATCTATTTTTAACTGCTGAGTATTGTCAATATAAAACATAGGTTGAGAAATAAAAACTTCTACCCCACCCAATTGTTCTACTAATTCTCGAAACCCCTTTTTGCTTACTCGCACATAACGATCAACCTCAACATTATTCAGAGTATTTTTTAAAATATTTTTTGCCAGTTTTGGTCCCCCATATAGATTAGCTTCATTAATTTTAGCAAGACCTATTCCAGGAATTTGGACTTTAGTATCTCGTGGTACAGAAAGTAAACTTACAGTCTTCTTCCTAGGATTAGCTCGTACTAATAGTAAAGTATCACTACGGCCTTCAAATACATTAGGAGAATCTTCTGTTACCCCAGGAACTTCATCAATTCCCATCACTAGGATATTCATAGGTCGTGAAAGTTGGTAAGGTAAGCGTTTACGCCAAACAATAATATCTGGAATAAACTCTTGGAGTAGCTGAGTTATAAATTCTGGTTCAACAGGGGCAAACAAAGCAGTTATTGCTCCCAAAGAAGTAGTTATGGTTCCACTTAACAGTAATATAAGTATCCAGAACCACAATTTCAAGAAAATAGGCTGGGAGTTATTAGAAGAACTATTATTCATAAATTATTGAAAAATAAAAACATAAACTTATAAGTAAGATTATTGCTCTAACTAAGACCTTGCAGTTTAAAAGTTTACTAATCTACTTAATAATTTTGGAGAAACTGACAATCAAAACTTAAAATGGAATTATTTAAGTCTATTAAATAATCTAGAATCTGATGATACCTGTTATTCTTGCTGGTGGAAAAGGAGAACGTTTTTGGCCCCTGAGTCGTAAGCATCGGCCTAAACAGTTTCTTTCTCTTGACGGTAGTGGTAAAAGTTTGTTACAAACCACAGCACAGAGACTACTCCCATTATCTAATGATTGGGGTGGTTTATGGGTTGTGACTTCGGCAATGTTGGCCGCAGGTGTGGCACAACAGTTACCCCAAATACCACAGGAAAATATATTGGCAGAACCGGAAGGAAGGGATACTGCTCCTGCTGTTGCTTGGACAACAATAGAAGCGGCACATCGTTATGGGGAAGATATAGTTGTTGGATTTTTTCCAGCTGACCATTGGATCGGTGAGCCAGAAATATTCCATAAGACTCTGGAGGCAGCAGCAGAATTGGCCACTAACCAGGAGGCTATTGTCACCCTAGGTGTGAAACCTTCTTTTCCTTCTACTGGTTATGGGTATATTGAACAGGGAAAAAAAGCAGGAAATTTTGGCGGGTTTGACGTTTATCAGGTGGCACGGTTTACAGAAAAGCCTAACCGAGAGAAGGCGGAGGAGTTTTTAGCAACGGGGCGTTTTAGTTGGAATGGCGGTATTTTTGTTTTCAGGGTGGGGGTGATGTTGGCGGAGTTGCGAAAATATGTGCCAACAATGATGACTGTTTTGGAGACGATGGGTCCTGGGGGTTATTCTCAGTTGGAGAAAAAGAGTATTGACTATGCAGTGATGGAGAAGACTGATAAGGCTTTTGTGTTACCTGTGGCTTTTGGTTGGGATGATTTGGGTGACTGGAATGGTTTGGAACGTTTGGTTAAGGGGGATAGTGTGAATGTGGAGTTGGCTAATCATTTGGGGTTGGATACGAAGAGGTCGATTTTTTTTGCTACCGATGATGATGATACTATTGTAACTATTGGTTTGGAGGATGTGGTTGTTGTTAGGGATGGGAATGTGACTTTGATTGTTAAAAAGGAGCGATCGCAGGATATTAAGAAGGTTTTGAAGAGTTTGGCTAATCATCCTAAGTTTAAGGATTTATTGTAGGGGAGGAGAAAGGAAGAAGGAAGCAGGAGGGAATAGTTGTAGGAATAGGTGTAGGTTTGGTTGCGCTGTCGCTTAACCTAACAAAAACTTATATGAAAGTATTTTTTTTAGCTAGTAGGGATATTCCATCGAACATCCCTACAATATTTTGCGGTGTTGCTGAATTTAGGGATGAATATAATTGGAGCAGACATTCTACTAGCCCAAAAATATCAGGAACAGGCAAGATGCTCATTTGACAAAAGTACTAAAATTATTCTCTATTTATGCAACGCCTATTTTGCTTCTGACGTGAGATCATTAATTTGAAAAGTACTATAAGATAATAAATTTTGGTTGAAAAAACATTGGAATATTAATAGTAGGATATCCCAATTTTAGTGGGTTGTGCTATATATTTTTGGTTTTGTTATCTCAACCCAACCTACAAATAGTGAAATGGTTTGATTTACCATACTAGAAATGCCTCTATTTTACTGCGAATAAGTGTACATTGATACAAACAAGTTACATCAATTATGATTAAGGATGTTTTCTCCACAATCAATTGTTAAAGGGGTAACTATCCATTATCAATTCAATAAGGGAGCAAGAGACTCTCGCTAACATTGTCGTGACAAAAATAAGAATAATTAGAATAAATGATGCATCATATTATTACATATCTAATTGATAAATATCAGTAGCATTTTTTCTAAGAACATCTACAGCTATTTCCTCAGCTTCATTAATAGTTAAATCTCCATCTTTGACTGATTCCTCTAACACGTATGCCAAAATTTTTCGCCCCCATTTAGCACCTAAATAATACAGGTCAGGAATCAAATGAGCATCTGAAGAATACATCAATTTACTAATAGGTGCTACATCCATTAATTGTCTGACTACATGTTTCATTCCAGCAATACTTAAGGAAGGTATAGCTAACCCAAAACTAATATAAACATTAGGATAAACTGATGCTAAATAACCTGCTTCACGGCTATAAGGATAGGAAGCATGTAATAAAATAATGGGAGTATTTTGAAAGCGATTATCTTCTAATAAAAATCGCAAATGTAGAGGATTTGATTGACGTAAATCTAAGTCTGGATCGCCAAATCCTGTGTGAAATTGTATTGGCATTTTATATTTTGCAGCTATTTCCAATGTCTGGATTATTAAAAAGTCAATTAAAGATTTATGATTGAGACGTGGTAATTTTTCTCCTGAATTTTTTTTAATAGTATTAAATTGAGATTTTGCTAATTCTATATTGACTGGTTGAATCTCTAAACCTGTGCGATAGGCTGCAATACTTTTAAAACCCACTACTTCTTGGGACGGGGGGTCAATTTCTACTCTAAATCTTTCCAAAAATTCGCCAAAACTATTTACTTGAGGAATTAGATTTTGGGCGAGATTTTCGATTCTTAATAATCTTTTTACACCTACAAATTGTTGATGCCATTGCCAAGGTAAAATTTCTTCTGGGAGAAAACCATCATCTAATAAAATAGTCTCTAGGTTGGCTGCGTTAAAACAAGTTTTGGTTAGATTTTCTAACCCTAAATTATCTCGTTTTGCTAATATTTCTGATTCTTGCGGTTCACATTTTAATAAGTCTGCCATATCCCGTAAACTTCGACGATAAAATAGGGTATTACAGCTATGGTAATTAATAATATCGGTATGATGGGCTTCGGTAAAAGCAGCAGCATAAGGATAATGAGCGATCGCTTTTGGTTGTAACAAATTATGAGCGTGTTGGTCAATAGCAGGAATATTCCAAAGTTCCATTTTTATTTATATTTTTAATGAACAATATTTTGGGATTATAACTAATAATAATAGATACCAGGAAACCAAAAAAGTAGGTAAATATTTAGCTATTGAATTATTACAAAATTAGAGTAGCTAAATTTTTGAGGAATATATTTTAATAAAGGGATTTTCTGGTTTATTATTATTGCTAATGATATAATTATACAAAACTTCTATTTTTAAAAATATGATTGCTAACTAAAACACAAATTACATTCCTCCTGAAGAATATTTAAAAGAAGAATTTAGCCCTATTAAACACAAATATATTGATGGACAATTATATGCAATGGCAGGTGCTAGTGATGGCTATGTTACCATTGCTGGCAACTTATTTGCACTGTTAATAAATTATCTCGGACACAGTGGTGGTCGCACCTATATGTCGGACATGAAGGCTCATATAGAAATTACTAATACATTCTTCTATCCTGATATTATGGTAATTTGCGACGCCAGAGATAAAGCTTTGCCAAATCATAAAAAATATATTTGTTTAATAGTGGAAATTTTATTTGATCAAAAACTTGCTAATTATTTTGTTTTTCCAACTATTTAAATAATTTCCCGTTGGCTATTACATTCTATTAATGGTTTATATTCACTGGGAGTAAGCCAAGATAAATTCACGGGTTTTCCTAAGGCGATCGCTAAAAATTATTTCTTTCCTAAGTCGTCAAACCTAAAATTTGTCTGACTAACATCTTGACCGACCTAAGAATTTTATTGAGACAGTATAGGCAGTTTTTTTTTATTATAGAAATTGGTGCAAAAGCAGAAGATAGACAGAGCAATTTTTGCTCACATTGACTACGATTTAATAATAACCAAGACTGAAGCCAAAGGTCTAATTGTAGTTTAAATATCTAAATAAATTACTAAACAAACTGTAATTATTTTTACTAGCAATATTGGAGCATCAGATTTAACTAATAATCACACAGGATAAACAATTTGTAGTGGTATTATGGAGTCATTTAGTGAAGGTAATATTCCTGATTATTCAGAGATATAACGTCATTTTGATACTGAAGTTAGATGGTATTTTAGTAATTATATAGGCAGAACAGAATTACTGGGAAGACTTGGGGATAATATTGTTGTTTTTGATTTACTTCCCTTGGAATTTGTCATCGCAATTGGACAGAATTTTTTGCAACAATACATTGAACTAACGAAAGAAAAATATAATTTAATAATTGAATTTCAACCCTCTATTTTAGATGTTTTATCAATTCGTATGAAAGAAAAAAGGAACTTAATGCTTGGGGGGAGGCGAATTAAGTCTTTATTAGAAACTCTCCTAGAGAAGCCACTAAATAGCTGGATATTTCAAAACTTTCCTGATACAGCTTTTCTAAACAATTAAACTTTATTAGTTGAATTTGATGAAAATAAATGTATAAAAATTAGAAATAGACTAGAGGAATAAAGACAATTATGATTAGTTTTTGAAGGCGATCGCTTGTTCTCCGAACTGAGCCCAAACTCTTCTTCTAGATATAGGCTTTAACCCTAAGGGATGTTTATCCGTTGCCCAGAATTCAACTGTCACTCCTGGGTGTTTTTAACTTACTTCTTGGACTTTTTGGTAGTAATTTATATTTGGGAATTAATATCTTCTCTGGGTTTTAGGTACGGGGGGACTTCTACTGAGCCAAAGTTCCGAACCTTTTACTCTGTTCCCAAAATGGGACGAAAGCGGAATAGGGTAAGTTACCCTGGTCTAGTCTGTCCGTTTTTTGTCTTGGGCTGTTCCCCCACAACTAATTAATGAATAAAATGACAAGATATATATTCAAAACAAACAAATAAAAAGTTGCCCGATGGGCGGACAAGGTAAACTTAATCTTTCGATAAATATCAAAAAATACTCCTAATTACCTAATACTAAACCAAGGAGTAATTGACTAATTTAATAAATTTAACTGAGGATAACTTAGCTAAAAATTTAACTTAGATAATTAGCAATTTAAATAAATAAAGTTGTTAGAAAGTACAATGGTAAGACTTCAATTTAGACAAAAGTTTAAATTACTATAGCAATCCCATATTGGTCGCAACAGATATA
>ENA-UENT01000136-UENT01000136.1-marine-metagenome-genome-assembly--contig:-NODE-136-length-55290-cov-5.771486_pt1 | contig 55290 bp, 25 predicted proteins | sample MGYA00237879_ERZ529330 | MGnify/ENA primary metagenome ERZ529330 (study PRJEB26372, sample SAMN05368345) | marine metagenome | biome: cultured habitat; feature: ocean water; material: water; isolation... | reverse complement strand
AAATCCTGAACTCGGGAATTAATTATTCGACTGCTACTTAAAGACTACTTCTTATGCTTACTATGACTTTTAGTAGTACCCAGGTACTGCTTGGGACAGCTATGCTATTGCTACTGCTGTTTGGTGTGGGTTGGTGGGGAAAGCACTACTTCAAAATGCAAGGCGAGGCTTCCACTGACGCAGAGGCTTCACGTACCAAGTACCATCGAGTGGATGTTTTCCGATTTCAGTCCTTGTTTTTGCGCTTAGGGCTGGTTTGTTCACTCGCCTTTGTTTTTCTGGCGTTCAACTTCACGCAGTTTGATTATGCCGCTAATTTCATCTCCATGGGCGCCATTGATGAAGATCCATGGGTGGAGAATGCACCACCTATTACTAATCATCCGCCACCACCACCGCCGCCGCCTAAGTTTACAGCGGTAGATGATTCGGTGGTCCCGGATACGGTAATTTTTCAGAGTATGGACATAACGGATACTACAACCATTGCACCGCCGGTACTGCAGCCGCCTAAACCGGCAGCGAGTCCACTACCGCCACCGCCAAGGATTATCGAGGACGAGCCAGATATTTGGGTAGCAGTAGAGGAAATGCCCACTTTTGGCGACTGCCAAAATGAGGCCTCAAAAACGCTAAGGAGGCAGTGTTCAGATCGAGCGCTCATCGAATATATAAGCAAGAAGGTTCGCTACCCTGCCATTGCCCGCGAGAACGGCGTCAATGGCACAGCTGTAATCCGCTTCGTGGTGGAAAAGGATGGTTCACTTAGCGGAATTGAAATTGTCCGTGATCCTGGTGCTGGACTGGGAGCAGAAGCCGAGCGTGTAGTTCAACTCATGGCAGATACCGGCCCTAAATGGACACCAGGACGGCAAACTGGGCGCGCCGTTCGTGTACAGTTTAATCTCCCTGTACGCTTCAAGCTAGAGTAAAAGACAACATACAGGTAACATGAAAATCGAGCTAGCCTAAAAGCGGGAACTTATCTTCGCGCTTTTAGGCTACTGATTCCAGCCACTACTAAGCTCGAAATTCATGAGAAAGTATACCGTCGAATTCATCGGCACCTTCTTCCTCTTAATTGCCGTATTCTTCACCGATTCACCCTTTGCGGTTGGCGCCATGCTAATGGGGGTGATCTACGCCGGTGGCCATATATCCCGAGCTCATTACAACCCCGCTGTCACCTTAGCTTTTTGGCTCTGTGGCGAATGCGAAAACAAGGATGTGTTTCCCTACATAATTGCTCAACTCCTGGCAGCTGGCTTGGCCGCTTTTTGTGCTTTGACTTTTGACAAAGGTGGATTGGGAGATCAAACGCTGATTACGGGGCCCGCCATATTTGGGGAAGTACTGGGCACATTTGCCCTAGTTTTCATTATCCTCAATGTCGCCATTGCGAAGAATAACGAAGGCAATCAATTCTATGGCTTGGCTATTGCCGCCATTGTGGTGGGTTGTGCTTTCGCATTTGGTAGCATCTCTGGGGCTGCCTTTAATCCCGCTGTAGCTATTGGGGCATGTTTGGCAGGCACCTTTGCGTGGAGTAACATTTGGATTTACCTCCTCACTAATTTCGTTACGGCAGCCGCAACGGCTTATGTCTTTATGTACGTGGTAGCGGAAGACAGTGAAAATTCGTCAAGCTAGAGTTTCACAATTTTCTTGACCATTTGAGTGGTTTGAGCTTTTAAGACCAGCGTGTAAGTACCCGCCGGCAGGTCCTGCAAGTCTAGTGTAAAGCTGCTATTGAAAGTTCTTTTTCCAGCTAATTTTTGGCATTAGCTTTCTGTCTTAATCGCCTTTATTCAGGATATGCTGCATCGGTTTTGAGCATAGCGAAAGGGTATAAATAAAAACACTCCGTTTTGCCAGGTTATTGACAAAACGGAGTGCTGATTTAAATTCTGCGTTGATTAAAGAGTGTCTTTCGCACTCCTACATCAAGCGTTATTAGTGTATTGTTGCACGACGGCGAGCCTTCAAATTAAGGGCATTCGCAAGTACACCAGTCAGTTCTTTGTAGTGTGGATCTCCTTTCTTTCCGCGTCCAAGGCGGCGGATTGGCTTATACAGCAAGACCAATTCGCGCTTAGCAATAGATGGAATATCCGTGCTAGTAATCTTTTCATCCTCAGAGTGCATCAACTCGATTAGCTTATCAAGATAAGTACGCTGTAAGTTACGGCGATACGCATCAGAAGACTCACCTTCCTCTACCTCAGTAAATATGCCCCTCGTCAAATCCGTAAATAACTCGCTGATAGTATACACTAGCGGTGTCTCATCTGAGGTATTAGGGTTGTAATTGTCCCCAAACAAGACAGGATTCCCTTCCGCTAAGCTCGGCGCGCGAGCTTCCGACTCGATCAATCGATGAAGGCGGTCGGTATTCATCAAGCGATTGAGGGTTGACTTCTGTAGGTTATGGATACGATCCATGGCACCCGTTGGCGAGATACGCGTAAGGATATCCTCGTTCAAGAGCCACTCCGGGGTATCGAAAACGTTACGCTTAAGCCAACGTACCGCAGCCTGCTGGCGGTCACGCTCTACAGGCCAGAAAACCTCTCCTTCCTGATCCGTTGATTTACGGTAATCGTAAATACCACCCACATTGGTAGCAACGTGCCGTGTATAGCGGCCAAATTGAGAATAGACATTAGCGTAAAGCTCCTCCAGGTCTTTATACGGCATGCCGTCGATCTGGGTCCATTCAATCAATTGCGGCACAATCGCGCGAAGATTCTTCACTCCTAAGGCACTGGCTAAGACCGGATCATCGCCGATATCCTCCGTCTGGGCAGTCGGATCATGCGGGTCTCGCAATTGCCGACCATAGCGGAAGATTGGGTTATCAGCACGCTCCTTAATCCAATCATTGAGGATAGGTCTTTCGGCCTCCGCACTACCAGCTTCTGGAATTGGGCGGTAGCCATACATAATCGACCACTTATCGTAAGGGCCAATCCGTGGATGCAAGCCCGCACCCTCATCAGTTGGTTGGGCAACATAGTTGAAGCGAGCGTAGTCCATGATCGACGGCGCCGTACCCATGCGCTGTACAAATCCAGGCGCACGTAGGCTATCTACAGAATAAGCTACGCTGGATCCCATATTATGGGGTAGCCCCAAAGTGTGGCCTACCTCGTGTGCTGCCACAAAACGAATACACTCGCCCATTACTTCATCGGCAAACTTCACGCCGCGCGCATCTGGATTGACAGCAGCAGTTTGCATCATATACCAGTTGCGGAGTAAGTTCATCACGTTGTGGTACCAGAGAATATCGCTTTCCAGAATCTCACCCGTTCGTGGATCGTGTACGTGAGGCCCTTGGGCATTCTGGATATCGGTAGTGATGTAGCGAATCACACTATACCGCACATCCTCTGGATGCCAATCGGGGTCCTCCTCAGGGGTAGGTGCCTCACGGCCAATGATGGCATTCTTAAAGCCTGCTGCCTCAAAAGCCTCTTGCCAATCATTCACCCCTTGAATGATGTATGGGCGCCATTTTTCTGGTGTACCTGGATCAATGTAGTAGACAATAGGCTTAACCGGTTCTACCAACTCGCCACGCGCCCAAGCCTCTGGATCTTTGGGTTCCAAACGCCAGCGCGTGATATATCGACGACTCTCCGCTCGCTGAGCATCCAGACTATAATTCGTCTGCGTTAAGGAGAAATACCCTACGCGCTCATCGTACAGACGAGGCTGCATTGGCTCTTCCGGCAAACGAATAAAAGACTGGTTCATCTCAATGGAAAGCGTGCCAGTAAGTCGATTATCTGGTAGTCGGTTACCACCGTTGTAGGTAAGGATATGGCGAACCTCCGTATTCTCGGGGAAGCTCTTCATCCAACTAATTAAACTCCGGCTCTTGTCTAGATTCTTTACTTTGAAGCGCTCGCGCTCCTGGCTACGTAAAGCTCCAATCATCGGTACGTCCGTAGTAAACAAGCTCACTACATCGATGAGCAAAGCCGTACTATCGGGGTTAAAGGCAGCGATAGGAAAGACTTTGACAACGGGTTCAAAGTTGTTGTTCTTAACTGAACGATAGACTGGGTCTTCGTAGTTAGCAACATTGTTATAGCTCACCGAACGGAGCAAAACCTTATCATCAAGGCGCTCCCAGCGGATCACTTGCTGAGGGCGAGACTTCATTCCCGCTCCACCAAAATTGAGTCCTTTTACGTGGCCAGAAATACGGCTCACGACCAGAATTTCTTCCTCTAATAAAGTAAAGGGAATTTCGAAGAAATACTTGCCATCCACTTTGTGAACGGTGAATAGACCTTCATCAGTTTCCGCGTCGGCGGTTACTACATCTTCATAGGCCTTAGGGCCTTTGCCTCTCTTGCTTTTACCAGCTTCACCCTCCTGCGCATGCAGAAAGACTGCACTTGACAAAACCAAGCATAAGCATACAAGTAAGTACTTTTTCATACTGTTTAAATTTTTTCTGCAGCTGCGCCAAAACGCAGAATCCCGATAGCTATCGGGACTGCACATTTGTAAGCGCTGCGCTCTCGCATGATCTTCTTTAATCACATCCTTAAGGAATACTGTGATTAAACAAAATCATACTCGTTTCATACTGTCAGATATTTGTCCTAGGAACTGTGAAAGTAGAAAATCGTTCACGTCCCAGAAGGGTTTAGCTGCCAACACCCATCGATTTGCGTTGAGTAGGAGCAATTATTCAATCAATCAATAAGCTATCCTCGGGTAGCGCCCAGGCTGTATTGGCCACATTTTGTAGTGCCTGATAGTGATTAAACTTAGCGGGGGTTGGGTGGGTATAGTTGAATTGGCGATGCCGCCAAAAGGACATCGCGGCGGCGGCATAAACCAGAAAGGGCTTCAGGGCAAGTCGTTCATTGGCCTCCAAACGGATAACAGATTGATAACCTCGCAACAAGTGTTTCGCTTTATCTAGGTTGATATCACTTCTCTCCAAGCAAACACCAACAAAAGCCATACCTAGGTCAAAAACGCGGTAGTAGTGTGCAGCCTCCTCAAAGTCCATAATGGTCACCGTGTCTTGGCTGGCATTAACGATAACATTGTTGTCAAAAATATCACTATGAATGAGTGCCTGTGGTAGCCCCATTGCAATGTAGGGCTCAACATAGCGCTCCACCTCCTGCAACCATGACTGGTAGTCAGATCCAGCAGCATACAGATCCAACTGGTGGAAATTTTCCCGGCCATAATTTAATGCCGTTGGCATGTAGTCTGGAACAGGTAATGAATGCAGTTGCCCTATCTCTTGCCCTAAGGAATAGAGTTGTGAGGCTGAAAAATCAGTAATGACTTCTCCTTCCAGAAAGGCTTTAAGCATAATTGGCTTTCCTTGCCAAGTCCCCACAAGCTCGCCTGCCTTATTAGGAACCACTTGAGAAGTCCGAAAGTCATTCTGCTGTAAATGCCGTAGAAGCGAGGTCAATTTCTCAACTTCTTCAAACGAATGTTGCTCCGTTATTGTCAGTACAAAACGACCACTGGAGGTATCCAGCAGGTAATTTGTGTTTTGTTGTCCGCCTTCCAGAACGGACGTAGTCTTCAGCTGCCCTAGGCCATACTCGTCAGCAATAGACTGCAAGTCAGCGGCAGCGCAAATAGTGTATTGCGCCATTGTTTTTCTTTCCTATACCGATAAACTTGTCTAGAAACTATTCGCAATGCCCAAAAGCATAATTTTCATACAAGTTCTGTACAAAATTCAAAAAAATACGGAGGGACGGAATTTTTCCTACCACTTTCTTGTATAGTCATCCGGCACACCGAAGTAATTTTCGAAGAAAATTTGAGGTTTATTTTTCACTACGCAAGTCTATTGCGCAGAACACAATGATCTTTGTGTCAACAACAGCAAAAAACGGCAATTGCCGAAAAGATACTTGGGTAGAAAGCTGCCCATAAAGAAGTTTTGACGTTGGAATTTTGCATCCCAGACAGGCGTTTCTGTATAGCGCCGTAGTGTTCGCTCCACTGGAGTAGAATATGCTGATGGAATGCTAGCGCAAGACGCCAACAATCTGTGTGTCGGAGGTTCGATTCCTCCCAATACTTGCCATGTATTGTAGTTCAGTAGGTTAGAACAACAGACCCTTGAATTTGCAGGTTCGAGCCCTGCTCCTTCCCTATGGGAGGGATGGCGGAATTGGTAGACGCGATGGACTCTTAATCCATTTTCATTTCATCGTGGGCGAAGGCCCTCGAAAAGTCAGATTGACAAAACGGATGACTTCAGCTGTACTGCTTCGGTAGTTCAGCACTCGGCTTCGCACCGAGCCGATAGTTTGTGGCCTGTGGGCAGCCTCCTCCGGGAGACAGCCCGACTACTCGTTTCGACGGGTATTGCCAAACGCCTTACTTCCATCACCGGTAGATCGCACTACTGCTCTTGCCATTGAGCGTACTGCGATACAAAGGTGAGCGAACTAAAGCGCAAAGCCTGACCACCCTGTCAGTTTCGTGCATAGCAGAGGAAGTCATCCAACTTTAGTACTAATTGAAAAGCTATTTTGCTGCGATTTATAAACAAAAACACCAACTATGCTGAGCATTCAGTATAGCACTATATAAAACAACTAAAACACTATCGAATCAGAGGCATAATCAACAAGCCCTTTATGGTTATTGTGATGACTCTGATCCATTTAAAAACGCCCTCTTAATTCATCAAAAACCTCATTAACATGCAACGCGTAACTATTTACCCGCAGCTAGTGGGAATTGTCCTTAAGGACGGCCAGTACCAGCGCCTGCTAACTACGGGTAAGCACTGGCTACGATGGGGCGAGAAGCTCCGTCTGTACAATCGTACCCAACGAGTAGAAACACCCTTTGATTTAGGGGTCCTACTTGAGGACGATGCCTTTGTACAAGAGACTCAACTTGTAGACGTCAAGGAAAACGAACTTTGTCTGCACTACAAGGACGGCCTCTTCTTCGAAGTGCTTACGCCAGGTCGTTACGCATTCTGGAACAGCGTTATTGAGCGTCGTTTTGAAATCCAGAACCTGGATGACCCAGCGAGCGCTCAGAAACTAAGCAAGACGCTGCGTAAGCTGCCAGCTATCCAACGTCACCTCGGGACATTCGTCGTTGGCAACTACCAACGTGGTCTTCTGTTTATCGACAACGAGCTGCAAGGAAAGCTAGGCCCTGGTCTGCACTACTTCTGGCGTAACGGACAGAATATTGCAGTAGAGACTACTGATATTCGGACCCTACAGCTGGAGATCTCAGGACAGGAAATCCTAACCCGCGACAAGGCAGCTGTACGCATGAACTTCTTTGCGCAATACCAGGTGGTCGATATCATCAAGGCGATGGTAGACAACCAAAACGCAAAGCAGCAACTGTACATGGCCCTACAGCTAGCGCTGCGCGAATACGTTGGAACCCGCACCCTGGATGAACTCCTGGCTAACAAGGAGCGTGTACAAGAACGCGTTCTGAGCGAAGTACAGGAGCGTGCTCAGGCTCTAGGTCTACAGCTACAAAGCGCAGGTATCCGCGATATCATCCTACCTGGAGAAATGAAGGAGATCATGAACCAGGTACTGATCGCAGAGAAGACTGCCCAGGCTAACACCATCCTCCGTCGGGAGGAAACAGCAGCTACTCGTACCCTCCTAAACACCGCAAAGCTTATGGAAGAAAACCCAATGCTTCTGCGGCTAAAGGAAATGGAATACGTAGAGCGTATCGCTGACAAGGTGAACAGCATCAGCCTAGCTGGTGGTGGACAAGTCCTGGATCAGCTACGGGAGATATTTGTGCGTAAGTCATAGACGGAGTACAAACTGAATTGTGATAATCGATGGAGCCGCTTCCGAAAGGAGGGGGCTCTTTTTGGTTGGATGATTTAATGGTTGGAGTAGGTCCGCGCGTCGGGGGACGCTTGGGAACGATAGTGGTTGGAATAGGTCCGCGCGTCAGGGGACGCTTGGGGAACGGATGCTTGGGAACGGGTTGGGGCTAGTTAGGTTAGTTGAATTAGTTGAGTTAGTCAATTTAGTTGGTTAGGGGGAAGGATTGGATGGGAGTGGTACTTGATTGGCGTTGGTACCAATCGTTGTAGACCAGCTCCAGGGTATTCACTGTGAAGGTGCCGTAATGGGAGTTACGGTATTGTTGGATGTAGTCTAGGAGGGGCTTGGGGTTGGTCACCGGTTGCTGGAAACGCAGGATGGTAATGTGTGCTGTTTCTAGCACATAGCGCTGATCAATGGTCTGGTGTAGGTCGGTTGATTGGAATGCTTGGCGGATATTTTGCCTAATGACATTGAGGGTACCAGGAGTGAAGAAACCTTGGATCATTACTGCACCTGCGGAGCACGTTAAGCCTCGAAGTTCAACCTTGAAAGGAGGGATGGCTTTCAGGCATTGAGTCAACACTTCGCAGTAGGTCTTAGCATCAATATGATCCAATTGAAATCTGGGAAAACAAGATATTATCGACAAAACTGTGGTGTGCCAATCTGAAGATGGGTAGGCATATTGACCAGGGCAAACCGCTTGTAACTCGGCTAAGATCGAAGATAGTTTTGCCTGAAATTCTTGAGGTGGCCGGAACAAAAGGGTAAGTCCGCGACGGGTATCACTTTCTAACGCACTAAGGAAGTTATCCACTTGAAAACGATGATCCTGTAGGTGGAGCAATGTCCTAGACAATATTTGGTCGTAAAGGGAAAGCAGAGCTGGATTAGTAGCGGCTACATCTTCACCCACGGCAAGTTATATTGTTTATTCTGGTAATTGATCTGCAAGTGGTAAGTACCACTAGGTAGCGATTGCTGGCGGAAATCAAATACATTTCGACCAGGAGCAATATCGGCTAACCATCGGCTCAGACGCCGGCCATTCGCATCGTGGATGCTAAAGGTGACCGCCTGATAAGCCTCTTCGCTCTCCACTATTAGTGCAGCTTGTTCCCCAACAGGGTTGGGTGCAATATTTACTGAAATGGGTAGGGTGGCTATAGGCGTCAGGTTATTCTCCAGGTCGTAGCGAATGAGTACACGTTCGGTCCAGACCTGTGCTCCATCATTATCTACTGCCCTAGCTTGCAAGTAATACTGTCCAAGGGCGGGTAAGGTGAATGGTATTTCGTACGGTGCTTCGTCGAGGGAACCTAAGTACCCGCTATCCAGAAAGAAATCGATTTGGGCAATTGATCCATCCGCATCATTTGCTTCTACTCGAACGACTTCCTGCAACGGAGCCCCATTACCAAGGAATAGCGTCTCATCTTCGGGGTATACAATGGCAGCGTTAGGCAGAACATTCGCGGTTATAGAAATTTCATCAAGGAAAATACTATTCCCCCGATCACCAATGCTTTCAATTTCGAGGAGCACTTGTCCACCTTCCCAATCTTCGAGACTTACCGTATCTGTTCGCCATTGTTCGCAAGTCGTTGGCACAAAACTAGGCCACAGGCTATCTACTGTACTTAGTACATAGCCCCCCTTGTTATAGATGTTATAGCGCTTGCCTTCCTGATCAATAAGATTGACTCGTAATTCATCAAAATGCGCCGGGTGCCGTTGGGCGTAGGCTACCTTGAACTGCAAGCTAGCGTCTGCCAATTGGCGAAGATCAATCGCTGTTCGCAAGTACTCGCGGTTTAGTTTCCGTTCTGCCTGCCGGTGAGCTACCTCCAGACATCCTCCGGTACAACCTCCGTCAAGTTTCCATTCCCAGCTTACACCATCAGCTTCCGGATCGACAATTTCCCAATCGGAAAGGGCACTGTTGTCGAAAGAGGTAGTGAAAGGTTCGTATGCTTCACGTACTCGCACTGCAGCAGTACGAGACAATAAATTATCACCAAGCGGATTTTGTACGCTTAATGTTACTGGATACACCCCTGCCTCTTCATAATTCACTATTACATCCTGTTCTGTACTAGAAGTAAGATCACCCCCCTCAAATGACCACTGTCGGGTCGTGAGGCCACCTTCGCTATCATCAGAAAAGCGAATTTGGGTACCTGGCGCCACCTCCGTTTGGGTCTGCACCCAATTCGGTGTAGGTAACTCAGAATAGGCCTGAACTTGGAAATTATAATACCCTTCGGGTGCAGGGAGTGGGCGTACTTGCCGCTTCCCATCATTCGCTAGCGCTTCAATATAATATTGCACCTCTGTACCGGAAGCTTGTGCCGGGATGGTGGCTATCCAGCGATCACCATCATTCTCGTGTGGCTCCATTTCAACCGTAAAGTAGTTGGTTTCACCACTCAATCGATAGTGCAATTGAGCCTCAGCAATACCATCTCGATGATACAGCCATGCCTCTACTTCATAAGGCGTACTGGAATTGTAAGTATCTCTCAAGCGTGGATGAGCAATCCACAATGGTTCTCGTACACCGATGAGTTTAGTAATACAATGCAGTGCCCCTAATCGACTAATAATTGTACTGCAATTAATGCCAACCACCCGATAGCCGGGGAAGTAATCACGATATAGTTGGAGTGCAACCTCATCTTCAGGCATCCCATATACGGGCACCAAAATGCTCTTATTTACAAAGACGCTGTTGGTGTACGTTAGATAATCGGCAAAGGGTGGATACTGCCCATTCTGCGGCGGCATCGGCAGTCGTAGAATACGATAAGGGCGGCCATAGGGCGTACGGTAATGGTTGCGAATATAATTGAGGTTTTCCTCAATCACCGGCCCATCTGCTACGCCCTCCGGGTACTCCCCTACCGCAATTGTTTCTTCATCCAAAATACGCATATGCATATCCAGGTGGTGAATGGTATCATAATCGAGGCGAGAGACGATTCGATAGTCTTCTATCCCAAAGAAGAGGTTGGCGTATTGAGCAATTTCCTGGCCCGTTTTACCAGAGTTTTCGCGGAGGACCAGATCACTCGAGTAGGCTGCACGGAGGCCATCTCGCAAGAAATTACCGCCAGTATGCACCCAGCTAAAGGGGTCTTCATCGGCATTATACAGCGGATCGCCAATGTAGTCTGCAACCTCATAAGGGACTTGATCATCTCGGGGCCGCTGAGGTCGGTTATAGAGGTAGTCCGAGACACCTCGAGATTCCACCTCGTCCAGATACACCGTCCAGGGACCATAGTCTCTGATCCAGATGCTATTCACGCCAGCCAGGATGTAGCGTATATTATCCTGATCGATGATTCCCGCATTTGTCAATCGTTGGCGCACCGGAGAATCGTCAGGTGTGACAATGTACACCAGACCTTCATCCTTAGCATAACGTACAATCTCCGTGAGGACGTCTGGGAAGCTGCGCCAAGCGATTACAATACCTTCCACCTCTTCCCATTCCGCCATTGTTCGTACCTCTTGAGGTGGTACATTATTGTTGCGTGACCGGACCACCCCGTCGCGTACTTGGGCACTGCTTGTCCACACAAGACAGAGCAGCAATAGAACCATGCAGTATTGTAAGAAGCGCTGAGTCATCAACAGCGGGCTTAAGTTTGTAGCACTTAGTTATAACGGGCAACAAAGTTAGTTGTTCCCGAACTCCCAGATCTAGATTCTACTAAATTACGGATTTTCTTAACAACTCTTGCTGCCAAGGCTACATTCCAGACTTGACCCATGGTAGTCTGTTTAGATATTTTTCATCTTAGATAGGCGAAAGACCAAGCTCAATTTCCAGTAATTGATGCCGCGTCCGAAAACCATTCGCGTGGATTGCTTTCAGAGATCCCCGGTTACCAGTCTCGCAAGAACAGATGGGCTTTTTGCCGCGTTGCAGAGCAATAGCCTTAGCTCGCCCCAACAGATAGGTGCCATAGCCCTGACGCCGAAAATCGGGGGAAACAATCATACCAATATCTGCATGATCAGGTAGCGCCATACTGTGGCGGACTTCACACGTGCCGATTATCTTCTTACCCAATGTTAGTTTAAACAAAGCCTCTTGCTGGATCAAGCTTCCCAGATAAGCACGAAGCCATTTTTTAGGTGCTCCAAAGCTGTAGTGGCAGAAGTCAGTTGCATCTTCCAAATCCTGGACGCCACAAAGTATCAATTCACCTTCTTTTTCAGCAATTGTTTGCTCCTGCGCAAGAGTAAAGAGATAGGTATGGACTGTTGTTTCTTTGGCAAAGTGGAGGGCAGTACTAAGAAAAACGGGCTGATGTGTACCAACAAATCCTACTTCTATCTCTGCTGCTGCCAGCAAAGCCGCAAAGACCTCCAGTCGATTGGGCAAATGTTTGTCTTGAAGATAAAATTGGATAAGCTGTGCGTAATCGTTTACCAATCCAAAGCCCACCAGGCTGCCTTCTTGGTAAATCCCCCAGTGCATAGCAGCAGCTCGAAAGGATTCCCACATTCCATCTGGTGGAGCAGACAGGGTAGCTAGGCATTCTGCCTTCAATGCCGCAAAATCATCACCTACCTGATCGGTTGATTCTATTCTGTAGTTCAATTCCGTTCTGTTTTGATACTACTGCACAACAAAGCTATAGCTGGTAAGGGTTCCCCCCTCCACGCTAATTAATCTGCTCCTGAAGCCACGGACCAATTTCCTACATCTATTCGAACAGACTTGCGTCTAAACCAGGGATCAGGCGTAGCGCATTTTCGTAGTAGAGTTTCCGTAAAATCGGTTCAGGTAGGTCAAGACCATACATTCGCCAAAAGGCATGATAGCGCTTGTAGTACGGGAAATACTCATCGTCTGTTTCTAATACCCGGAAGTAGGTATGATACTCATTCGGGCGATAAGAGTCTTTGCCGAAAACGACCCGGTCCTGATACTTCTCAAAGAAGCGATTAGCCATACGTGGTTGGCGGCCCAATTCTGCGATCACGGCACCAATCTCAACGTACATATTTGGAATCTCATCCAAAAGTTGTCCTAAATAGGCTAGATCATTGGCGTACCATCCCATGTGAGCATTGATAAAGGTCGTATTTGAGTGGCGACGGAAGATATCATGCGCTTCGCCAATGATCGTTTCCCAAGACGCAGGGTTATCTGCTCCTCTTTTGCGGTTGGGGCGAAGCTTGAGCTCTAACCAACGCTCATTGTTTTCGTCATGTGGCTCCCAGAACTGCTTAGGGTCGGCGGCGTGGATGAATACGGGGATTCCCAACTCACCACACTTGGCCCAAACGGGGTCCAGACGAGGGTCATTAATTTTGATCCGGTTACCGTCCTTATCGGCATGGCGCATGCCCTGACTTTTGAAGATCTTAAGTCCGCGTGCACCGATGCTTACGTCATACTCCAACTGCGCCAATGTACTCTCCAGCCAGTCATCTTCATCGATAGAGCGAATCTCAATATTGGTGAAACACACTATCCGATCCTGGTGCCCCGAAGCATTTACATTATCCATGATCTCTTTCAAGGCTTGCCCGCCCCGACCACTCAAGTTCACAACAATGCCCATATTCAAACTATCCATTTCACGGATCAGCTTATCCAAGTCTTGGGTAGCCATCCGCCAATGGTGACTGTGCACATCAATGAAAGGAAATTTTGCGTGCGTAGTTGGGTTTTCTGGCACCACTAAAGAAGAAGCCGGATCGTAATCCTCCCAGTTCATTATCAACGATGAGTCAATGGGGGTGCGTTGTGCGAAGATCAAGCTGCTCATTGATAGAAGCAGTGATAAGAGTAGTATTCTGATCATGATGTAATATTGCCTAGATTATACCAAGGGGCCTAATATAAGCTTTTCCATAGCTTCGCCGCCCGCTTTGCTACAGACTTACGTGTATCTGTCTGTAGGCGACTGATAACGTATTAAACACCACAGGCACCCAAGAGCACCTAAGTGATAAATTTGAACCATATAAGACATAGAAGGACATGTAAGAAGTACGATGTCACTAAGTGACGACCATCAAACCTTCCAACCAACTAACCATCAAACCTATTAACAAACCAACCATCAAACCACAAGCGCTGGCTCAGAAGCCTGAATCGCTTGCTCTATGAATTGTGGCAAGACCAAACTGTAGGTGTGCATGATGCGGTTAGGGTGGCGCATATCGGCCAACATGCGATGATATTTCTCGGCACCGTGCTCCTTGATGACTGCCTCGCGGCGATCGGGTTCAATGAAGTGGGCGATCATACCTTCGGGGTCCGCTTCCGGGTGGAATTGTACGCCGATCATGTCCGCAGAGAAACGAATAGCCATGATGGCTCTTTCAAGAGGTACGTGCGGGCGGATTTTTTCTAGCGCTAAAATCTCAGCACCCATTTCCTCAAATTTCTCCTGATCCGGTTGAATAACCTGATAGTAACGGAAATCAGCTGCCCAGAACGGATCGTTTAGACCAACAAAGACGGGTTCTCTTACACCGGCATCTGTCATATGTACGGGGAACGTACCGAAGGACATCGACCTACGATCAGTAACCTGCGCAAGGCGGAAGTGGTCTACCGCCATTTGGAAGCTGTGGCAAATGAAGAAAACCTGCTTCTTCTCTACTTCGTTCTGGTTCCATTCCCAGACGCGTTGTAGCCAAGTATAGTAAAGTAGATCCCAGTGGCCGTCGCCTTCTAGCGGGTCACCTGGGCCACCAGTAGAAATGTAAAAGTCAAAACTTAGGTCAGGAACATCAGCTTTGCCACGCACGTCGAAGATTTGATACTCCACGCGATCAGAAAAAGTGGCAACTATATCTTTGATACAGCGCATCCCCTGGTTGGGAACACCATTATACATATCCAGAATAGCCAATCGGGTAGTACGCATAGCCAGTTGCTTTCAGGCGGTTTTGATGAAAAAAATGATCTCAAGTTTGGCTGAGGGAAATAAGGCTAGGAGCAGTATGCTTGGTGTTTGTTCAGAATACAGATTCCGCAATACAACAGCGGAATAAGAAATTGGTTGCGGGCTAAAGGTCTTAAAAAACTTCAGAATCAGCCTAGCGTTTTAGGTTAAATTTGGTCGGCTACAGTATACATAACAGTAGCGCCGAAAAGTCCTCCGGCGCTACTGATAAAACACTTATGAAGCAGTACAAGTTGTACTGCTTGGTCGAACTTGCTTAAGCCTTTTTACGACTTGCGCGCTTCGCCTTTGGTTTAGTTTCAGCTACCGAGGTACGGATGAAGTTGCCCCAAGTCAGGTTGCTTACTCCGTCCTTCTGCGCCTTCGCCTTTTCGATGGCGAAAGTAGCAGCAGTCTCTACTACCCACTCAAAGTTCTCTGCACCTACAGAGTTGATATCAGCATCCGGAGCAGGGTTGCAGAAGTCGATCGCTACAGGAATACCGTCGCGGATGGCAAATTCTACGGTATTGAAGTCGTAGCCCAGGCCATTACAGATGGTTAGTACCAAATCGTGCATTTGCTGGCGCAGCTCATCGCTTACTTCGTGCTTAGCAGCGTAGCGTAGGTGGTGTGGGTTACGTGGCTCGTAATCCATGATACGCACGTACTTACCACCGATACCATAACAACGGAAATAAGCGTCGAACTTAATCTCCTCCTGCAGCATCATTACCAGCTGTTCTGTTTCGCCGTACTTCTCAAAGAAGTCCTGTGCATTCTCCAGGCGGTAAACACTCTTCCAACCACCACCAGCGTGAGGTTTCATGTAGGCAGGGAAGCCAATGTATTCGAAGATGCTTTCCCAATCCATAGGATAAGCCAGGTTGCTAAACGACTCGGCAGAAGTATCATCTGGGTGATCCTGCGAAGGCAATAGTACCGTCTTTGGCACAGGTACGTTCATTTGCCCTACAGACAATACGTTGTTGAAGAACTTCTCGTCCGCACTCCACCAGAAAGGGTTGTTGATAACCGCTGTTCCGGTAGCTGCAGCATTCTTTAGGTAAGCCCGGTAAAAAGGTACATCCTGAGAAATACGATCAATAATTACAGCATAGCCAGAAGGCTCTCCCTGCACCACTTTGTCGATGTGCACTGCCTCTGCTACGATACCTTTTTCGCCCTTGCTATTCACCCGATCAATGAATGCCTCAGGGAAGGAACGTTCTTTGCCGTATAAAATGCCGATTTTTTTCATCGCTATAGTTGAATTACGAGGTGTTAATTTTAGTATTGGGTATGTGGTATTTAGTACTTAGTAAAGACTGTTACCAGCGTTAAGCTTAATGGTTTCTTAGTCTTATCTGCAATTCTTTGGATGGTAGTCCAAGTACCTTTGACCAAGTACTAAGTACCATGAGGCTACGGCCTCACACAAATTACAAAAGGCTGAGATAATGCGGAAACATTTCTCGCCACAGTGGCCAGTCGTGCTTTTGCCAACCACGGACGTCCAACCAGTGGTCGATTCCCTTAGCTTGCAAAATACCAGACATGCGCTTATTAGGCTCCAGGCAGATATCCCACTCTGAGGTACCTAGAACGATCTTCATCCCCCAAAGTGCAGGATCATTGGCATGTACCATGAAGTCTACCGGGTTATTGAAGTATACGTTATCGTCATAATGCCCATCCAGGAAGGTCTTAATATCAAAAGCCCCACTCATACTGAAGAGGTGACTCACCTGGCTAGGATGGCGGAAAGCAAAATTTGCCGCGTGATAACCACCAAAGCTAGGTCCTGCTACCGCCACTTTGTGTGTTGGCGACTTAGCCTGCAATTGAGGTATGAGTTCATCGCTGAGGAAACGGTCATACTGCATGTGGTTGGCCACTTTGTGTCCCGGATGAATACCACGGTTGTACCAGCTGTCGGAGTTGATGCTATCAGGGCAGTATATCTGTACTAAACCCTGCTCGACAAACCAGCGGGCTGACTCCACCAACTTGAAATCCTTATTCTCGTAGTAACGTCCCATGGTAGTAGGGAACAAAACCACTGGATAACCACGATCACCAAAGACCAACATATCGATATCGCGGCCTAGGTTGTGGGAATAGAATTGTATAAACTGTTCGTGCACGAGCAAAGCTGTTTATGTGATAATTCGTGTAAAATCGACACAAAGTTATGCACTTTCCCAGTACCAAACAAGCCATTTATTTGGTTTACAGGCACTTACAAAAGGCCGATCGAAATAAAAATTAAAATCAAAAACAAAAAGCCATTGTTTATTCTGGCAACTATTGTAAGAGCCGCTTATTCTTCTCAAAAAAAGTCGCTTTTTTTGCGGGGTAATTTAATAGGACTGTGATTTAAAGTAAGCTTTGCCGTTACACACTACGCTGAAAACACATTATACTTAGGCAAATCGCACAGTACTAGGTACTTAGTAATTGGTACTTGGTATCAGAAGGAATTTAAAGCAATCAAATCCAAGTACTAAGTACCATGTACTTCAGTCGATGATGGCTATTAAACATCTTCACGACAAGCTCAAAATTCACGCTAACCCCAATACACCGTATGATTCTGCGTCAGGTACTTAGGCTATTTCAGAACGCCGCTGGCAAGCCGCCCTATAATCTGGTAGAACACTTGCTTCCTAGTTCGCACTTAGAGCGTGACGTTACTGTGGACGTTTACCGCCCAGCTTCCCTCAGCGCCGACCTACAGTTGTTCCTATTCTTTGACGGGCAGGATGTGCGCAAGATGAAGATTGGACGCCTGCAACGACAGCTCATGAAGGAGGGATTACCACCAGTAATGGTCGTAGGTATTCACGCCAACGAGCGGCGCATGCAAGAATACGGCACCATCTCCCAGCCCGACTACGCCAAGCGCGGGCGAAAAGCAAGTGCCACCGCACAATTCGTCATGGAGGAGCTCCTCCCCTTCCTAACGGACAACTATCAAGTCAAGCCCATAGCTACTAACACCCACATCGCCGGTTTTTCCCTCGGTGCTCTCATGGCTTTTGATCTGGCCTGGCACCACCCCCAGCATTTCAGTACTGCTGGCGTATTCTCCGGTGCCCTCTGGTGGCGCTCCGAGCCTTTTGACGAAGACGCACCGGACGCCAACCGTATCCTCCACACCCAGGTCGCCGCTTCCGAAGAACTTCCCCCCATCCGCTACTGGTTCCAGGCCGGCACCGAAGACGAAGACTCCGACCGCAACGGCAATGGCATCATCGACGCGATTGATGATACACTACAATTGATTGAGTTACTGAAAGAAGCCGGACAGCAAGACCAAGACATCCACTACCATGAAGTGGAAGGTGGACGGCATGAGCCGGGGACTTGGGCTGGGGTGATGGTGGAATACCTACGATGGGTTCTGGTCCGGACCAATTAGTGAAAAAAACTACGTATCGACAACCAAGTCTTTGCCAGTTATGTAGTTTTAGCATACGCTAACGCCTTAATTGAATACATCAACACCCTTTTCTATGGCCAGCACCAAAGTCAATTTCACCAATCGCAATGGTTATCAACTATCCGCTCGTTTAGAATTGCCGGTGAATCAGCATCCACATTCCTATGCGGTTTTTGCACATTGCTTCACTTGCAATAAGAACCTGACGGCTGTACGTAATATCAGTCGTGCACTTAATCAGGAAGGAATAGCAGTATTGCGGTTTGACTTTACTGGACTGGGCGAAAGCGAAGGAGACTTTGCCGATACCAACTTCACCTCTAATGTAGATGACCTAGAGGCCGCGGCAGATTACCTGGCCGAGCACTACCAGGCTCCTAGCATTTTGGTGGGCCATTCATTAGGTGGGGCAGCAGTGATTCACGTGGCGGATCGTTTGCCATCTGTGAAAGCTATTGCTACCATTGGAGCACCACACGACCCCGCACACGTAAGTCATCTTTTCGGAGCACAGGAAGCTACCATCAGTTCTGAGGGGCAAGCGGAAGTCAACATTGGAGGGCGACCATTTAAGGTAAAAAAGCAGTTCCTGGAGGATATAGCAGAGCACAGCCAGGAAGAAAAAATCAAGAACCTGAACAGAGCTTTGCTCATTTTGCACTCTCCACAAGACCTGACCGTAACCATTGAGAACGCGGCTAAGATCTACCACGAAGCTCGCCACCCCAAGAGTTTTGTCACTTTGGATGGGGCTGATCATTTAATGAGCAACAAGCACGATTCGCAATACGCCGGGCAGTTGATTGCCAGTTGGGCGCAACGCTACATTGACCTACCGGAAAAAGAAGATTTGCGTAGCGACCGCGATGTGCTAGTACGCTTGGGCAATGAAGGTTTCACCAGCGAAGTAATGGTTCGGCACCACAGTCTTACTGCTGATGAGCCCTCCAGTATTGGTGGCAACGACTTTGGCCCTACCCCTTATGAATTGCTATCCGCTAGTTTGGGGGCTTGCACGGCAATGACTTTACAGATGTATGCTCGCCGCAAAAAGTGGGATTTGAAAGAAGTGCGCGTACACTTAAGCCATCGTAAGGATTACGCTACCGACATGGCCGATGCTGAACAGCCTAGTAGCAAAATCGACCATTTTGATCGCTTACTGGAGATTGATGGCGATCTGGATGAAACACAGCGGGCGCGATTGGCGGAAATTGCCGATAAGTGCCCTGTGCACCGGACCCTGCATAGTGATGTGGTGGTGCAAACCAAACTAAAGGACAAATAACCTTAACCAGAATCGTCGTCGGCTTCCAAATCCCCATAGAGAAATGTTTGCACTTCATTATGTAGAGTAGATTGAAGCATTGCCAAACGCATCGGGAATAGCAAACTGCTATTGACGCCATTAATCATATAAGCCGTCAAGTTGTACTCACTAACTACGGAGAAGCGCCCTATCTTGCTGGCGTCAATGATCAATATGTCCCCTCCTTGCACATCGCTATATTGCTCAGCCAAATGAGCACATGTTTCGAATGTGAACTCCTTAAACCGTAAGCTTAAAAGGCTATCTAGCATCTGTAACCCTTGCTCTTGCTGATTGAGGCTATCAGCTATAGTTAGTAGTCTGGCTCTCCCTTGCTCCAAGTAGTCGCCTCGACAACTACAACAATTCGAGTAATACCGTTGGACGCGTATAATCTCTTCTTGAAATTCCTGCTTTTCCGACGCTAACCTTTCCATTGCTGGCTGATACCAGGCATCTAACCACCTTGTCTTAATATCTGCGAGATAAGAATGAGCCAACACTGAATCCACATCTACAACCAACACGTTCGTCCCTTGAGCATTGGCGTTGCCGCAAATGGAAAAGAGGATGAGTAACAGCAGAAATCGATCGATTATAGATTGGTAGCGCGAGGTAAACAACATGGGCAAAAATTGAGCGTCGTTTCACTAAATGCCATTCATCGCATTAGAATAGGATGTGCAAATAAATGAGTATTCCCAAGTTCCTTTCGTTGTATTTCGAGAAAGCCTTCTTCACATAACATGACTATGGGGCACAAAAAAACCGGCCAGTTCCCGTAGGAAGTAGCCGGTCTCTTTCAATCAGTCGCATCTTTTGTGGCTGGGCGCTGGGCACTTTCGCCACCTTTCATATAGGATCACCTATCCCGTGGTGCCCGTAGTTATATCATTTACACTATGAGTTGCTCAAAGCGAGCATCCAGCCGCATTTCTGCGGCCGGACACTCTGTCGTTTCATAGTGTTTGTCACATTTACTGCTTCGTGATGATCATCTTGCTGTTCAGCTGCTGATCGTCGAAGCGTAGTTGGTAGAAGTACAGACCGTCGCTGTAACGGCTTACATCAAAGCGTACTTCGTTCATGCCTTCGTAGTACTCACCCTCAATGCGGTGGATCACACTACCGGTAGCGTCGAAGATGTCAATCGTAGCCTTACCTGAGCGTGGCAGTACGAACGGAATTACCGTCGTGTTGCTAGCTGGGTTCGGGTAGTTCTGTAGCAACAATATTGGGTTGCCACTTACTGCTTGGTTGAATTCTCCTTCACCGATTGTCTCACCACCAGGAGCGAAGCCAGTACATCCGAAGATGGTAATTACTTGCTCGAAGGTTGTAGATGACTCGTTACCAGCCGCATCAATCGCGATGAATGTGCGTGTAATCGTACCGTTACCATCCGTATCCAAGTTCACGATCGGATCCTGTTCTACTGCTTCTGCAGCACAGTTATCGATCACCTCAGGTGTACCGAATAGTTCAGACAATTGAGCAGCATTCGTCGGATCGAAGTTGCTTGGCAAGTCGTCACAGTCCACTAGTTCGTCTACTAGGCCTACGCAGTATGGTAAGGTCTTATCCTCTACCAGTACATCCAACCAGCAAACATTAACGTTACCGTTCACGTCCGTTACGCGCATTTCTACGGTTACGAAAGTGCTAGCGTCACAGCAAGTGAACTCTACATATGGTCCCCAATCGCTGTACTCGGTCTCATCCAGATCTTCACAAGTATCCTGGTCGCGGTCGATATGGCGACGTAGCTCGATGCTGGCAATTGCACAGTTGTCGTAGCTGCCCATATCTACACTATTCGTGTACAGGCGAGCTAGACCCCATCCACCCAACTGTACGTTGAGTGAGCCAACACAGATGGCTACTGGTTCGTCGATATCAGCTACGCGGATGATACAGTCGCGGGTTCCGATGGTACCGCAATCATCCGTTACTGTGTAGCGTACGAAGTAATCTCCGATAGCCACATTTTCGAATACTAGTGGTTCACCTGGCTCGATCGTTGCCAGAACAACACCGAACTGGTTCACTAATTCAACCGTGAAGGTGAAGTTACCGTCGTTACAAGCTCCGCTCACCTCTGGTGCTGCTACTTCTACAGTAGAAGTACACTCGAATGGATCAGTGCGGTAAAGCATGATGTCCTCATCAAGGATCGGGCAGAAGTGGTTGGTGATCGGACACTCAACAACAAGCTCAGGTCCATCAGAGCATGGCTCTGGAGCAACAACCAACATCAAGTGTGAACATTCGCTGTCCTCACAATCCGTTACTGGGAAGACTACATTACCCTCACTGATTGGGAATGGTCCCACTTCGAATGGTACACCATAAGTACCAGTAAAGGTCTCGCCGCCAATCACGTATGTGAAGCAATCGCCTGCGTTCTGCCCTACCACCAAGATGGTAGCGGTATAGGTATCATCAGATGGATCGTCTGGCGTACCGTTGTTGTCACACTCAGATGGTGTAGCAACGCAGGATAGCGCACATGGATCATCTTCACAGTTAGGTGCATCGAAGCTCAAGGTCGTGATACATTCCTCACCGTTACCTAGGTCGATAATGGTCACAGTTACCGTTGTACCTGGTGCCAGTCCTTCGTAGATGCGAGTAACTGGGATACCGTAGAAGCCGTTAAAGATGTTGCCTTCAGAGTCAGTTGCGAACCAACCCACACCAGCGTTCTCACCGTTCACCAGAATCTCTACCTCGAAGCTACCGTCTTCCAGACAAGTAGGTCCGGCTGTCAATTCAGCGGTTAGTACACATTCTGCTACAGAACATGGATCAACAGGAGCCAACTCTACGCCAGCCTCACAATTCGCGTCACATGCATCACGGAATTGTACGAAGTGGCTATCGCCATCGGCAGGTACAGTAATTGTACCACCGTTGTCACCTACATCACCAGTGTATACTAGTACACCGTCTAACAGTACAACATACTGTCCACAGCCATCCTCTACAGTCGGTGCCGTGAAGGTCACTTCATAGAAGTCATCTGTAGTATCATCGCTAGTACCGTTATCGTCACAATCACCAGACGTTAGTTCACCCGCAGTGATTGAACATACTGCTGGATCACATGGATCAACACCTGGTACAGGTACTGAACGTGAGCAGTCTGGATCACAAGCATCGCGGAAGGTCAGAACAGCATCCTCTCCATCAGCCGCTACCATGATAGTGCTGCCACCATCGCCATCAGTACCGGTGTAAACCAAGGTTCCGTTGTAGAGTACTTCGTATTCACCGCAACCATTACTGATTACAGGTGCTGTGAAGCTCAACTCGTACATGGAGGCGTTCTCGATGTACTCACACTCAGCCTGAGTGAAGGTTCCTGGCTCAACGCTACATACTAGCTCACAGTAACCGGCATCAATTGTCAGGTTAGAGCTGCTTGACATTAGCATGAACGTTCCGCTCATACCCATGTCACCGGCATCACTATCCAGTTCGTCGTTGCCACCTTGGTCAACTGGTGCAAATTCGTAGCCATCAGGCAATTCGAAGGTCACCTTGTAGTCGAATCCAGCAGGCAAGTTCGTGAACAAGTACTGTCCGTTCTCGTTCGTCACGGTTGTACCCGTTACGGTGTTGCCCATCATATCAGTTCCGGTGATCGTCACAGTGATTCCAGCTAGGCCTTCTTCACCTGGATCCTGAACACCGTCACAATCCTCATCAATCCAAGTAAAGTCACCAACTACTGCCTGACCAGGCTTACGTAGTAGTTCACTACACTCAGGATCTTCGCAATCGGAAATCGTTGCACTAAAGTCTACGTTCGCATCGATCGGGCTGATCGTCACTGGCGTACCGTAAGGATGCGTCTCGTTTAGACCCATCATATTGGTGATTGTCCAGCAACCGCCGTTCTCACCGCTATTCGTCACTAGGATAATCAACTCGTAGAAGTCATCCTCGAAGTCTAGTGGCGTACCATTGTCGTTGTAAACAAAGGTTGCGTTGTAGTCAATATCACATGGTGCAGTACATGGATCTACCGGTGGTAGTGTCTCAGATGCTGAACAACTAGGATCAGCAGCGTCGCGCCAAGTAATGGTATGTGACTGGCCGTCGGCTGGTACTTCAACCGTGCCACCAGTACCATAATCATTAGTAGCTACTACTACTCCGTCAATCAACAGCTCGTACTGCGTACTTTCTGGGTTCGTAACGTTCGGTGCACTGTAAGTCAGTACATAGAAGTCATCGTCGCCATTTCCTGGTGTACCATTGTCATTACACTCACCTTGCGTGAAGGTACCCGCTTCCATGCTACATGGATCTGGGCTTGAGCATGGCTCTGGTGGAATCACCTCGAAGCTTGTACGACAAGAGATATCCTGGTTGTCAGCAATCTCTAGTGTCAATACACCTTCACTGATTGGGTATGGTCCCAGTGTCACTGGCTCACCGTAAGCACCTCCGTCTTGGAAGTTACCGTTACCCAGGATGATACGCCAGCCGTTGCCTACTTGGCCAAGTGGCTGTACCGTCACCGTCACGTAGAATACATCGTCATCAGGTGTCGCTGTACCATTATCGTCACATACTGGTGGCTGCTGGAATACATCCAGACGACAACCGTATGAACAGTGGCCTGGAGGCGCAGGAATCGTAATAGATGCCTCACAATCCTCGTAGACGCGGTCGCGAACAGTCAATGTATGGTCACCACCAGAGATTGGGTAAGGACCAAATTCATGTACGCCGTAGTCACCAGTGTTGTCACCTTCTGGACGACCGATGTCGTCAGTGATCCAGCCCTGGAATGACTCGTTCTCACCTGTGATATTAATCCATGCCCAGTAAACATCATCACTAGGATCCCATGGCGTTCCGTTATCGTCACAGATTACGTTCTGTACGTCAAGGTTAATGCTACAATCCTGAGAACATGCTTCGTTTGGAACCTCTAGTAGGATCACTCCCTCACCACATTCTGGATTCTCAACATCGGTTACTGTAAAGATGATCGTCTCACCCGCGTATTGTGCCCAACTGTATGGACCAACATCTACGAAGTTGTTAGGAGACGTTCCGTAGTCGCCGAAGTATTCGTTACCGAACTGGTCAACACCGCGCCAGCCTTGGCTACCTACGTTCACACCATTCACATTGATCGTGAAGATGAATGCATCATCATCAGGTGTGTTCGTTTCGCCACCAATACACTCAACTGTCTGAGGCTCGGTTACGGTGATCACACATTCGTCAGAACAAGTTTCGCTCGGCGTTGTAGCAGTAATTGAAGTGAAGCATCCTCCATCTTCGCTGTCAACAACCGTAATGAAGATCGGCGTGCCTTCGTTACCGAAGATGCTGTATGGTCCGAATGTGAACGGAACACCGTAGGTACCTGTGAAGGTATTACCGCGGCTATCAGTTGCCGTCCAGCTACCGGAAGCATTCAATCCAGTTACCGTCGCGATTACTTGGAAGAAGTCATCGTTCGGGTTAGTTGGAGTACCGTTATCCTGACAAGGAGTAGGCTCGAACTCAACTGATAGTAAGCATGGAGGCATTACTGCTGCGTCGTCACCGTCGTCTTCGTCATTCGGGTCTTGCGTACCGTCAGGATCTTCACTACCGATACCGTTACCTGGGCTTGAGTCCGCACCATTACCTGGTGTAGAGTCAATATCGTACTGATCGTGCTCTGATACCTCTGCGATGTTCACATAGTCAACATCACTTCCAGGTGCGTTCACTGTAGCAGTGAAGGTCAGATCAATCGATTCACCCACTAGTAGGCTAATGCCTGACCAGTTGATCACGTTACCGCCTAGGATACCTCCGTCAGAGATATTTCCGATGTTGCTGTAACCGTTTGGCACTACATCTTCAACACCTACACCAGTCGCATCCTGAGGACCGTCGTTGGTCACGGTAATGGTGAAGGTCACCTCGTCACCAATGTCTGGCGTTTCATTATCAACCACCTTCACAAGAGAGAGGTCAGCCGTTGGCACATCGCCACAGACGTCATCTTCTAGATCAGGTTCGCCGTCGCCGTCAAGATCTAGTTCAGCGCGGTTGTACAAGCCTTGACCAGGCTCGCTACCGTCACCACCATCAGGATCTTCACATGCTGTGTATACATTATCACCACCATCGGTAGAACCATCGCTTAGATCAAGCTCAGCCAGGTAGTCGATTGTGTAGGTATGCGTTGCTCCAGGAGCAATTGGCTCGTTCGTTGCAAGTGATAACGGACTTGGATCACCTACGAAGTTTCCAGCAATTGGTGTACCACCGCGCTCGATGAGGAATCCACCAGAGATGATGATCACATCATCGTCGAATTCAGCTACATCATCCAAGCTGTAGTTACCTTCTGCACCACCATTGTTGCTCACCAAGATTTGGTAGCTAGCAGTGAAGGTTCCATCACCATTGTCAGTCACACCAAGGAGGATCTTATCAAGTGTGATGTTTGGCAGATCGCCACAAGCATCATCCTCGATATCCACATCACCGTCGCCGTCAGCATCCAGTTGAGCCAAGTTGTATAGGCCTTCACCTGGGTTGCTACCAGGACCATCACCAGGCTCGCTACAAGAGGTGTAGACATTGTCGCCACCGTCATTGTCGTCCGCGTCACCGCTGAGGTCAAGGGTTACATTGAAGCTCAAGTTGTACGTGTGCGTCGCGCCAGCTGCAATGCTCTCGTTGGTTGCCAGGGTGTTTGTACCCGCTGCCAACGCGCCACTGTTCTGACCGCTGAACGAACCACTATTGATGGTTACATCATCGTCAAACTGAGGTGTATCCGTCAAGCTATAGCTACCGTCTGCACCACCAGTGTTGGTTACTGTCACTGTGTAAGTCACTGTGTAAGTACCGTCACCGTTTGGTGTAGCAGAACCGAAGTCCTTCACCATATCGATGTTTGGCAAGTCGCCACAAGCATCGTCTTCGATATCAGTCTCACCATCGTTGTCTTCGTCTAGCTCAGCAAGGTTATATAGACCTTGACCTGGGCCGCTACCAGGACCATTGCCTGGTACTGCACATGGTGTGTAAACATTGTCACCACCGTCGGCAGAGCCATCAGACAAGTCACGGTTAACATCAATCACGATCGTGTACACATGCGTACCGAAGGTTGTGATGAACTGGTCATCAGCCAATGTCCAAGGACCGCTACCCGCTAGGGTTCCACCTGCGTTGCCAGGAGCATCGCTGCTGTAAGAAGCACCAGTGATAGTAATGTCGTCGTCGAACAATGGAGTATCCTTCAGGTCGTAGCTAGTAGCACCACCGTTGTTGGTTACCGTTACTGTATAAGTCACCTGGAAGTTCTCGTTACCAAGATCAGTAACACCTACCAAGTCTTTCACCATATCAAGTTCTGGATCGCGCAGGATACCTGCATCTTGATCCAGGTTATTATCACCGTTATCAAGTGTCACTGGCTCCGTCATGCCGTTCATGGCAGGATCAGCGTCACTATCTACCGTATCATTACCACCTGCGTTCAAGTCAGTGAAGGTGAATCCAGTTGGCAATTCAAACTGTACGCTGTACGTACCAGGAGTCAATTCCGTGAATAGATACTCACCGTCAGGACCAGTAGTCTGGGTATCGATGATGTTACCGTTCTCATCTTTCAGATTCACAGTTACACCAGGTACACCAGGCTCGTTATCATCCTGGATGCCGTCTGCGTCGTAATCTTCCCATACGTAATCACCAAGTGATGCACATAGGTCTTGATTTACGGTTACGGTCCACTCATCAGCATTCATCGCAGTACCGATGAAGAACTCTTGGCCGGTGTTCGGATCTACAAACCAAACTTCAGCCATGTCTTCAGCAAAGTTGGTTGTTGTCTCCAAGTACGTCAGTCCGTAGTTCCAGACAAATTCTTGATCAGAAATGCCGTCACCATTGCCGTCTACGAAGTCGATAAATCCGTTTCCGTCAGGGTCACTGGCAACATCGAAGAACTCATCGTATGGCATCAAGTCAGATGGCAGATTCGAATCCGTTACGCTTACACCGCGTAGCTGAATACCTTCCGTACCACCGAGGATACGTACTGTGAGTGAGAAGTTCACTTCTTCGCCAGCACAGATTTCCTCCTTGTCACCGATCTTCTCTACGTTGATGAATACACCAGTATAGTTAGAAGGATCCTCGTCCGTTACATCAGGTGTACCATTTGGATTTTCGTTACCATCCTCATCAACTGGTGTACCTACTACAGTGGCAAGGTTGGTGTACATACCACGCATTGCAGTACCAGTCAATGTCAATGTCTCAGAATCTCCAGCAGCAAGGAATGGAATCACTCCTACCAGACCTTCCTGGTCATCTACTACCTCAACGTTCACCAGGTCAAGGGTACCCGTATTGGTCACGACGTAAGTCCAAGTTACGGTTGGAGGCGTATCAGGTACCAGGATAAACACACCTGGTGCTTCGTCAGCATCCTCACCGTTAGTTGCTTTCTCGATATCAATCGAAGCAGTCTGCTCAATAGGCACTTCTTCGTCATCTTGATCATCCTCTTCTGGTACATCGTTATCTGGTGTAGAGTCTTCGTCATCACCATCATCTTCGGTGATTTCTGCCTCGTTCACCAACAAGAAGCCTTGGTAAGCAGGGTCAATTTGGTAAGTCACCTCCCAGCTCTCCGTAACTCCCTGATCCAGATCCAGGATCACAAAGGTTCCATCTCCGTTGTCGATCACATTCGCAGGTACGCTTGCACTTACGAAGTTCAGATCTGCATCTGGACGATCAGTCACTTCAACGTTAGCAGCATCAAGGCTACCTTCGTTAGTTACAGTGATTGTGAAAGTCACGTTGCTACCCTGCTGGAATGGTCCTGCACTTAGCAGATCCTTCGTCAAGGCCAGATCGTATAGTTGATCAATCGCAATCTGCGCTGGGTCATGATCATCTTCGTCGGTAGCAGCAACACCATCACCTGGCGTACCGGTACCATCACCGTTCACTGCATCATCTGCAGGAGATTCAGGCTGGCCACCAGGATCGTTGGTATTATCCTGATCCGCTACCGAATCTTCATCCGGTTGATTCAGTGCATTCTCAGCGTCGCTAATTTCAGCGTAATTAACGATAGAGGTACCCTGGAAGTCACCCTCAATCTGGAAGGTGATCATTAGAGTAGCAGTTCCACCGTTAGCTGCAATTGGCCCAGCAATCGTACGAGTAGCCAAGCTACCAGACTGTGACCATGCACCGTCGGTCAAGATTAATCCACTTGGGATGTAGTCAGTAACCTCTACGTTGGTTGCATCAAGGCTTCCCTGGTTGATTACCTCAACTTGGTAAGTCACTGTAGAACCCTGCTCCAATGGCCCAGCAGACAATACAGTCTTGCGTAGCGCCAAGTCGAAGGTCTGCTCGATTGTCACCTGTGCCGGATCGTGGTCATCTTCGTCGGTGCTAGCAACACCATCACCCGGAGTACCCGTACCGTCACCGTTCACTGCATCATCTGCAGGAGATTCAGGCTGGCCACCAGGATCGTTGGTATTATCCTGATCCGCTACCGAATCTTCATCCGGTTGATTCAGTGCATTCTCAGCGTCGCTAATTTCAGCGTAATTAACGATAGAGGTACCCTGGAAGTCACCCTCAATCTGGAAGGTGATCATTAGAGTAGCAGTTCCACCGTTAGCTGCAATTGGCCCAGCAATCGTACGAGTAGCCAAGCTACCAGACTGTGACCATGCACCGTCAGTCAAGGTCAATCCACTTGGGATGTAGTCAGTAACCTCTACATTGGTTGCATCAAGACTTCCCTGATTGATCACCTCAACTTGGTAGGTAATCGTAGAACCTTGCGTGAATGGACCAGCGGACAGTACGGTCTTGCGTAACGCCAAATCGAAGGTCTGTTCTACAGGAATCTCTACTTCGTCTTCGTCATCGTCATCACCGTCACCATCACCGTCTTCATCAACATCATCAGATGTTTCTGGATCACTATCTACGTCATCGTATGGATCATCCTCAGTGATCTCTGCCTTGTTGAGTAAGCTAGTTCCCTGGAATGTCGTAGCAATGGTATAAGTCAAGTTGATCGTTACGCTCTCTGCAACTGGCAAGCTAGCAATGCCGAATAGGCCACCACCAAGGTCAGTTACGTTAATGCCATCAGCATCACTTCCTACGTAGATCAATCCTGCTTCTGGAGTATCAGTCACTTCTACATTCGTAGCATCGATCTCACCTTCGTTAGTTACTACTACAGCGTAAGTAACTGTTGATCCTGGTGAGTATGGACCACTGTTGGTCACATCCTTCGTCAATGCTAGATCGTAGAGTGGCAGATCACCACATGCGTCATCTTCAATATCGGTATCGCCGTCGTTGTCGCTATCCAGTTCAGCCAAGTTATATAGACCTTCTCCTGGGTTACTACCTGGGCCGTTGCCAGGTTCACTACAAGGGGTATACACATTGTCGCCACCGTCATTAGAGTTCGGATTGATACTCAAGCTGACGTTAAAGCTCAAGTTATATGTGTGCGTCGCGCCGGCTGCAATTGTCTCAGCAGATGCCAAAGTATTTGTACCAGCAGTTAATCCACCACTGTTTTGGCCACTGAAACTACCGCTATTGATAGTTACGTCATCATCGAAGCTTGGAGTATCCGTCAAACCGTATACGCCTTCGGCTCCGCCATTATTCACTACTGTTACTGTGTAAAGCACAGTGTACGTACCGTCACCGTTTGGAGTAGCAGACACAAAGTCTTTCTCCATATCAAGATTCGGCAGATCACCACATGCATCATCTTCGATATCGATATCGCCATCGTTGTCGATGTCAAGTTGTGCCAAGTTGTACAGGCCTTCGCCTGGATTACTACCAGGACCGTTGCCAGGCTCACTACATGCAACGTACACATTGTCACCACCATCGTTGTCGTTCGCATCACCACTCAAGTTGAGGGTCACGTTGAAGCTCAGGTTGTAAACATGTGTTGCACCAGGAGCAATCGCTTCAGCTGTCGCCAAAGTGTTTGCACCATCGATCAAGGCTCCGCTGTTCTGACCACTGAAGCTACCACCATTGATAGTCACGTCATCGTCGAACAATGGAGTATCTGTCAAAGTATAGCTTGATCCAGCACCACCCGTATTGCTTACGATTACTTCGTAGGTTACAGTGTAGGTACCATCACCATTTGATGATACAGAACCTAAGTTCTTAACCATCGTTACGTTTGGCAAATCACCACAAGCGTCATCTTCCAGATCAGTATCACCGTCATTATCAGTATCTACTTCCGCTAGGTTATACAAGCCTTGGAATGGCTCACCATTACCGAACGGCCCACCTTCAGAACATGCATCGTATACATCGTCGCCACCGTCAGGTAGTGTGCCAGTCAGATCAAGTACCACATCAAAACCAATGGTGTAGATGTGTGTATTACCCGCTGTCAAAGTACGTAGGCCAAAGTCGATTGGCACTGGAGGCGCACCGATGAAGGCAGGACCGTTGCCAATACCTGCACCTACGTCTAAGAAGGTGTAATCCCAAGCGTTGATCGTGATGTCATCGTCGAACAATGGAGAGTCCAATAGGCGGTAATCACCATCAGCACCACCCGTGTTCATCACCGTTACGGTGTATACTACGCGGTAGCTTCCGTCAGGCTGTACCTCTACTGAAGTCAACTGCTTATCCAAAGTAATGTTTGGCAAGTCGCCACATGCATCATCTTCAATGTCGGTTTCACCGTCGCCGTCGTTATCCAACTCAGCAAGGTTATACAAGCCTTCACCTGGGTTGCTGCCAGGGCCGTTACCTGGCTCGCTACACTTAGTATAGACATTGTCTCCACCGTCATTGTCATTCGCGTCACCCGTCAGGTTGAGAGTCACGTTGAAACTCAAATTATAAACGTGCGTTGCACCACCTGCAATTGACTCATTAGCTGCCAATACATTTGTACCTTCAGTCAATCCGCCACTGTTCTGACCACTGAAACTACCACTGTTAATAGTGATATCATCATCGAAGCCTGGCGTATCCGTCAAGCCATAAGTACCTGTAGCACCGCCGTTATTTACAACTGTTACTGTGTAAGTCACAGTGTACGTACCATCACCATTTGGAGTAGCAGAACCGAAGTCTTTCTCCATAGTAATGTTTGGAAGATCACCACATGCGTCATCTTCGATATCGAAGGTGCCATTATTGTTGATGTCTAGTTGTGCCAAGTTGTACAGGCCTTCACCCGGGTTACTACCAGGGCCATTACCAGGTTCACTACAAGCAGTGTACACATTGTCACCACCGTCATTATCACCAGCGTTACCGCTCAAATCGAGGGTTACATTGAAGCTCAGGTTGTAAACGTGAGTTGCACCAGCTGCAATCGTTTCGGCCGTAGCCAAAGTATTTGCACCATCCGTCAAAGCACCGCTATTCTGGCCACTGAAGTTACCACCATTGATCGTCACATCGTCGTCAAACAACGGCGTATCAACTAGCGTATAGCTTGATGCAGCACCTCCGGTATTACTTACAATTACTTGGTAAGTCACGGTGTAAGAACCGTCGCCATTTGATGTTACAGAACTGAAGTTCTTAACCATCGTTACGTTTGGCAAATCACCACATGCGTCATCTTCCTGATCAACATCACCATCAGCGTCATCGTCAAGTCGAGCAATGTTATACAGACCTTCACCTGGGTTACTGCCTGGGCCATTGCCTGGCTCACTACATGCTGTGTAGACATTATCACCACCATCATTATCATTCGCATCACCAGAAAGATCTAGGTTAACGAAGAAGCTAATAGTGTAAGTATGCGTCGCACCAGCATCAATGTCGATGTTCGTAGCTAAGGTCACTGGGCTTGGGTCACCAATGAAATCACCAACTGCCAATGGACCACCTTGATCAATTGTGAATGAACCGCCCAGGATAGTGATATCATCATCGAAGGCTGCTTCATCCGTCAAGTTATAAGTACCTGTAGCACCACCATTATTGCTTACAGTAATAGTGTATGTTACAATGTAGGTACCGTCAGCGTTTGGAGTCACTGAAGTAATATCCTTGTTCAAGATCAAGTTTGGCAGATCGCCACAAGCATCATCTTCGATATCCGTGTCACCGTCGCCGTCATTATCCAACTCAGCTAAGTTGTACAAGCCTTCACCTGGGTTGCTGCCAGGACCATTACCTGGTTCGCTACATGCAGTGTAGACATTGTCTCCGCCGTCGTTGTCGTTCGCGTCACCACTCAAGTCGAGGGTCACGTTGAAACTCAAGTTATAAGTATGTGTAGCTCCAGCTGCAATGGACTCATTAGCTGCCAATACGTTTGTACCGTCCGTTAATGCACCACTGTTCTGACCACTGAAGTTACCGCTATTGATAGTAACATCATCATCGAAACTTGGTGTATCCGTCAAGCCGTAAGTACCCGTAGCACCGCCGTTATTTACAACTGTTACTGTGTAAGTCACAGTGTAGGTGCCATCACCATTTGGAGTAGCAGATACGAAATCTTTCTCCATAGTGATATTTGGCAGGTCACCACAGGCATCGTCTTCGATGTCAAAATCACCATCGCTTTCGATATCAAGCTGTGCCAAGTTGTACAGGCCTTCACCTGGGTTACTTCCAGGACCGTTACCTGGCTCGCTACATGCAGTGTAGACATTGTCTCCACCGTCGGTAGAACCTGCGGATAGATCCAAGCTTACATTGAAGCTCAAGTTGTATACGTGAGTCGCACCAGCTGCAATTACTTCGCCAGTTGCCAAAGTATTCGCTCCTGCACCCAACGCACCACTATTCTGACCACTGAAGTTGCCACCATTGATAGTCACATCGTCATCAAACAATGGTGTATCTACCAAGGTGTAGCTTGATGCAGCACCTCCGGTGTTACTTACTGTCACCGTGTAGGTAACTGTATAGGTGCCGTCGCCATTTGATGTTACAGAACCGAAGTCCTTAACCATCGTTACGTTTGGCAGATCACCACATGCGTCATCTTCCAAATCAGTATCACCGTCATTGTCAGTATCTACCTCAGCCAAGTTGTAAAGGCCTTGGAATGGCTCCCCGTTGCCGAATGGCCCACCGGTAGAACAAGCACTGTATACATCATCACCACCATCAGGCAGAGTACCTGTGAGGTCAAGCGTCACATCGAAGCCAATAGTATAAATGTGTGTGTTACCTGCAGTCAGGGCACGTAGACCGAAGTCGATTGGCACTGGAGGCGCACCGTTAAATGCTGGGCCGTTACCGATACCACCGTCTACATCAACAAAGGTGTAATCCCATGCAGTGATCGTCACATCGTCATCGAACAATGGAGAATCCAACAAGCGGTACGAGCCGTCTGCTCCACCGTTGTTCATTACGGTTACAGTGTACACCACGCGATAGGTGCCATCACCGTTAGACGTCACTGAAGTCAGGTCTTTGTTCAGAGTGATGTTTGGCAGATCGCCACAAGCGTCATCCTCGATATCTGTGTCACCATCGCCATCGTAATCCAACTCAGCTAGGTTGTACAAGCCTTCACCTGGATTACTACCTGGGCCATTGCCAGGTACGCTACATTCATTGTATACGTTGTCACCACCATCAGTAGAACCTGGAGTAAGGTCCAGAGTAACGGTGAAGCTCAAGTTATATACGTGCGTTGCGCCTGCTGCGATATCTTCGTTGAAAGCCAACAGGTTAACACCACCTCCTAGCGGACCGTTATTCTGACCGCTGAACATACCAGCGTTAATGGTAACGTCATCATCAAACATTGGTGTGTCCGTAAGCGTATATGCTCCTGTAGCACCACCATTGTTTTCTACTGTAATGGTATACAATACAGTGTAAGTACCATCACCATTTGGAGTAGCAGACACGAAGTCTTTCTCCATTTCAATATTAGGCAAGTCGCCACATGCATCATCTTCCAGATCAGTATTACCGTCGTTGTCCTCATCTAGCTCAGCAAGGTTGTAGAGCCCTTGTCCAGGGCCACTTCCTGGGCCATTACCCGGCACTGCACACGGTGTGTAAATATTGTCACCACCGTCGGTAGAACCAGCAGAAAGGTCACGAGTAACACTTACGGTAATGGTATAAGTATGTGTGCCAGAAGTAGTGATGAATTGGTCATCGGCCAATGTCCATGGGCCAGAACCTGCTAACACACCACCGGCATTGCCCGGCGCATCAGTGTTATACAACGCACCAGTAATGGTAATATCATCGTCGAAGAATGGAGTATCCTTCAGATCGTATTCAGTAGCACCTCCTGCGTTAGATACAATCACTTCATAAGTAACAACGAATTGCTCGTTGCCTAATGGCTGAACACTCACAAGGTTCTTAATTAGATCCAATTCAGGATCACGGATAATACCTGCATCCAACGTAGGATCGTGTTCTCCAGAAGCTAGCGTAGTGGTCGCTGTCATACCATTCATGGCAGGGTCAGCATCACTATCGACTGCATCATCGCCACCAGCGTTGAGCGTAGTATAAACGAAACCGGTAGGTAGCTCGAATTGAACGCTATAAGTACCTGGCTCGAGATCGGTAAAGTTGTAGAAACCAACACCGTTAGTGGTGGTTGTTCCGATAACTACACCATTCACATCCTTCAGGTTAACAGTTACGTTTTCTACTCCTGGCTCGTTTGGATCCTGAATACCATCGGAATCCAGATCTTCCCAAACATAATCACCAAGAGAAGCACACTCAACTCCGTTGATCGTTACGCTACCAGTATCCATACAACCTTTAGCATCCATCACGGTTACCATGTAGGTACCAGCACCCAGATTGTTGACCGTTGCACCGCTCGCACCATTGCTCCATGAGAAAGTGTACGGAGGTGTTCCGCCACTTACATTTGCAGTAGCTGAGCCATTGCTTTCGTCACAATCAGGATCAACGCTATCGATCGAAGTGATGGTAGGATTAGGATTAACCGTTACCGTGCCAGTAGCGCTGTCCGTACAACCTTTAGCATCAGTTACTGTCACTCCGTAGCTAGTTGTAGAACCAGGACTCACAGTGATTGAAGCTGTTGTCGCTCCAGTTGACCACTCATACGTGTAACCAGGAGTACCACCAGCAGCAACTGCAGTGAGGGTTCCGTCAAATCCAGCACAAATCTCGATATCTTCTACGCTTACAGTTGGGTTAGGATTAACCGTCACCACAACTTCGTCCGTATCTACACAACCATTCGCATCCGTTGCGGTAGCTGTATACGTAGTAGTAGAACCAGGGCTCACGGTGATTGAAGCACCGCTCAGATTACCTGGCATCCATGTAATATTGACAGGTGCAGTACCACCTGAAGATGTAGCTGTGAGGGTTACACTCTCACCAGCACAAATTTCATCATCATCACCAGCATCCACTGTTGGGCCGTCGATGTTATTGATAGTTACGTTACCTACACCCATACATCCTTTTGCATCGGTTGCAGTAACGGTATAGGTTCCTGGCGCCAAACCAGTAATAGTTGCGCCTGCATCACCAGTACTCCATGCATAGCTATATGGAGCCATACCACCACTTGCAGAAGCTGTGGCCGAACCGTTGGCATCACCACAAGTAGCATCAATGCCATTCACCGCAACAACTGGGTTAGGATTAACAGTAACTACTACTTCATCAGAACTATCACAACCATTCGCATCGGTTGCGGTAGCAGTATAGGTAGTAGTTGAACCAGGGCTCACGGTAATTGAAGCGCCACTGATGTTACCAGGCATCCAGACGATAGCTATTGGGGCCGTTCCACCACTAGTTGTAGCAGTAAGAGTAAGGCTTTCTCCAACACAAATTTCTTGATCCTCACCAGCATTCACGATAGGCCCATCATCACCTTCGTTAATAGTAACACTAGCTGTACCCATACAGCCTTTTGCATCCGTGGCAGTTACATCATAAGTACCCGGAGCCAGGTCTGTAATAGTTGCTGTAGTAGCACCAGTACTCCATTCAAAAGAGTATGGCGCCATACCACCACTTGCAGAAGCTGTGGCAGAACCATTGGCATCACCACAATTAGGATCAACTCCTACCGCACTCACAGTTGGATTAGGATTGACTGTTACAGTAGTGTTGTAAGTATTATCACAACCATCAGCTGTACTTACAGTAAGCGTAACTGTTCTTTCACCTGGTGTATTCCAAGTCACCGATGGGTTTTGTTCCGTAGAAGTAGATGGAGTTCCACCAGGGAATGTCCATAGGTAATTACAAGTCACTTCCTCATCAGAAGATGTAGCATAGGTAATAATTAGTCGTGGGCGATTATTACCTGTCGCATATACGGAGAAGTAACTACTACCGGTACTGGAATTAGGCACTAGTGCTATTCCATTATTAGCATATGTACCATCGATCCATCCTTGAACCAGATTAGTTACGTTGAAAGTATATTGAGTCCCATCACTATCTGAGGCACTACCCGTTTGGCTACCATAGCTTTCTGCAAAAGAAGGCTGATTGCTCCAACGCAGCTGAGAGCCGGAAGCATTGCTATAACACTTATCGCCTTCTGTCCAAGACTGAGTCACTCGACGAGCACTAAATGGCACGCTACCACTCTCACCCCAATAGTCCCAATCATAGTGAGTCAAGACAAGTTGAGCGGAGGTAATAACAGCATCAGGATCAATGCTGCCAAGATTAAATTCGACGAATGCACGAGCGTTATAGTTCGTGTAATTTTCAATTGCTAAGCCAGCGCAGGATCCATGGTTATAGTTATCCTTATCCTCATACACAAAGTCATCCTTTGTGGACTGAAGCGTGATATTAGTTTCTTGAGAGGTAGTACCCGTACAGTCTGCCGCTTCAAAAGTAGCCGTTTCACCTTCACAAACTTCGGCAGGTGCAGTTACGATCTCTGAGACAGGTTCTGGTGACACCTCTTTCGTTACAATATTTGACACTTCAGTTCCGCAGCAGTTAAGTGCTAGGCGTCGATATTCCGTTGTTTGAGTAATGAATGGAGGATCATAAGTCTCCCCAGTTGCACCAGGAATATCAACCCAAGAACCATTACCAGTTCTTTGCTGCCATTGATAACTAACACCAATCGGTGCTGGCGGATCAAAGACTACTCCATTTTCGTATACAACTCCCAACAACTGTAGGGCACCAAAAGTAGAGCCGATAACGATCGGTGCGGAACAGGAGGTGTGAATTTCCAACTCTTGGAGGAGCGTACCACCTTGGCTGCTATAAATATTAAGGAAGAGTGGATTCTCTAGGCGATCACCTCCATTGGTAACAACAAAGGACTGACCGAGCGTAACCGTTCCACTGAACTGCCCATCTTCTTCATCCACAATGTATACTGTGGGTGCATTAACTGCACTACCACTACAATCCCACTTATCGTTAGGCTGATTTGGATTAGATCCCTCACAGCTACCACCAATGTAGGCTAGCGTAAATTCAACTGGTTTATCACCATCGTCACAAGTATCTTCTCCTGTTGGAGGGATAGCCGTACACTCACCAGTAGCCTCTTCAATAGAAACAATTTCTTGAGCGTCATATCCACCACAATTCTCCTCATCTCCAGCGATTTCACCTGGATCTAGCTCTAGGATATCTTTAACAACAATGTTTGATGGCGTATCACCGCAGCAATCAGAAGCAATACGGCGGAAATAGGTCGTCTCATTAATGATTCCTGGATCATAGTCTCTGCCAGTAGCGCCTGGGATATTTGTCCAAGGGCCTGCTGCACTTGGTGCAGACTGCCACTGATAGGTAAAGTTTGCTGTCCCGTCAGTTCCAAAGACCTCACCGTTTTCATACTCAACACCTACTAGCTGTAGGGCACCAAAGGTAGAACCGATAACGATCGGTGCTGAACAGGAAGTATGGATTTCCAATTCCTGTAGAAGCGTACCACCTTGGCTGCTATAAATATTAAGGAAGAGTGGATTCTCTAGGCGATCACCTCCATTGGTAACAACAAAGGACTGACCGAGCGTAACCGTTCCACTGAACTGCCCATCTTCTTCATCCACAATGTATACTGTGGGTGCATTAACTGCACTACCACTACAATCCCACTTATCGTTAGGCTGATTTGGATTAGAGCCTTCACAGCTACCACCGATATAAACTAGCGTAAACTCGATAGGTTTGTCACCATCATCACAGGTGTCATCACCATTAATTGGAATATCTTCTGCACAAGTGCTTCCACTTGGTGGAGACACTTCGGTTATGATAGCCGCATCATAACCTACACAGTCCGTTTCATCTGCTTGAATTGTACCGCCGTCATCAGGACCGTCAATGGTTACATCAACCTCTTTAACAACCGTATTGGATGGAGTACCATCACCGTCACAACAATCAAAGGCCAAACGACGGAAGTAAGTCGTTTCGTTGATGACACCTGGATCATAATTTACACCAGTAGCACCTGGGATATTAGACCAAGGACCTGCCGCACTCGGTGCAGATTGCCACTGATAAGTAAAGCTTGCTGTCCCCTCAGTTCCGAAGACCTCACCATTCTCATAAACAACACCTACTAACTGTAGGGCACCAAAGGTAGAACCGATAACGATCGGTGCTGAACAGGAAGTATGGATTTCCAATTCCTGTAGAAGCGTACCACCTTGGCTGCTATAAATATTAAGGAAGAGTGGATTCTCTAGGCGATCACCTCCATTGGTAACAACAAAGGACTGACCGAGCGTAACCGTTCCACTGAACTGCCCATCTTCTTCATCCACAATGTATACTGTGGGTGCATTAACTGCACTACCACTACAATCCCACTTATCGTTAGGCTGATTTGGATTAGAGCCTTCACAGCTACCTCCGATATAAACTAGGGTAAACTCAACAGGCTTGTCACCATCATCACAAGTGTCATCACCCGTAATTGGAATTTCCGGCTCACAGCTACTGCCACTCGGAGGAGTAACCTCGGTAATGATACTTGCATCATAGCCTTCACAATTCACCTCGTCCGCCTCGATGGTTCCACCATCTTCAGGGCCACCAATTGTTGGGTCCACTTCTTTTACTACTACATTGGATGGGGTTCCTTCACCACCACAACAGTCAAAGGCTAAACGACGGAAATAAGTTGTTTCATTAATGATACCTGGATCGTAGCTTACTCCTGTAGCGCCAGCAATATTGGCCCAAGGACCAGACGCGCTAGAGGAAGATTGCCATTGATAGGTATAATCAACAGTTCCATCCGTTCCGAATTCCTCACCGTTTTCGTACACAACAGCTACTAGCTGTAGCGCACCAAAGGTGGAACCAATAACGATGGGCGCAGAACAAGAGGTGTGGATTTCCAATTCTTGGAGAAGCGTACCACCTTGGCTGCTATAAATATTAAGGAAGAGTGGATTCTCTAATCGATCACCTCCATTGCTAACAACAAAGGACTGACCGAGAGTGACCGTTCCACTGAACTGGCCATCTTCCTCATCTACGATATATACCGTTGGAGCATTGACTGCACTTCCGCTACAATCCCACTTGTCGTTAGGCTGATTTGGATTGGAGTCTTCACAACTACCACCGACATAGACTAGTGTGAACTGAACTGGCTTATCGCCATCATCACAGGTATCATCACCCGTAATTGGAATCTCCGGCTCACAATCGCTGCCGCTCGGAGGAGTAATCTCCGTAATGACACTTGCGTCATAACCTACACAGTTAATCTCATCATTACCGATGGTACCTGCCTCAATTTCGCCATCAGAAGTACCGATGGTAACCGAGCCGGTGTCAAAACAGCCGTTGGCGTCCAACACAGTAACGCCATAGGTGCCCGGTGCAAGGCCAGTCTGCATAGCGCCCGTGCCAAGTCCGTCACTCCAAAGGAAAGTGTAAGGAGAGGTACCACCACTGGCACTTGCTGTGGCAGAACCATTTTCCTCACCACAAGTAGCATCGGTTTTTGAGATGTGGATGGTTGGTGTTGGGTTTACTGTCACCGTAATTTGATCCACACCAGTACAACCGTTAGCATCAGTAGCTGTAACGGAATAGGTAGTGGTAGTGGTAGGTGCAACGTTCTGGCTTTCGCCAGCTCCCAAGCCATTACTCCAGTTAAATGTATATGGTGCGGTACCGTTAGAGGCAGATGCCATGATGGTCACACTACTACCCACACAGATAGCTACATCTGGGCCAGTAGAAACGGTGATGCCACCAGAAAGCTCTACTTGATAAACAGAGCTAGGGTTGGTGATATTCACCTGCGCATCTGGTGAGGCACTACAATCGGTGCCCGTACCATCAACTTCTACTTCGATGTAGTCATCGCAGGTGAATGAGAAATCAGTGGGTGGGTCAGGTGTTGTGGAAAGACACATGTAATCAACGAACGGCTGGATGTTGCTCAGGTTAGGTATAAAGAATACCATGTCGTCTGCAACGCCGGTAAGGTTACTGCTAGTAACATTGGCAATCGCGTCATCCGCCAGCTGGTTAGTGGTAGAGTATGTTCCGGTGATATACCAGATAGCCCGGTTTACATCCGCACGGGAATAACCGTCAGGCTCACCATTACAAATAGCATAGTTGATGCGCTCTGCTACCAAATCAGTGTAGCCAGCATTAGAAGCACCAACAATACGCTCGAAGGTTACCTCTCCATAATCGTAGCCATTGCCAGGAGTAGGGGCAGTCTTATTATAATTCAGACACATTACCCGTTGCGACATCTGTACATCACAACTGTGATCTACATACGCGATACATCCCAGATAGTCATTATCTGTGTAGATATAGGTATTCGCGTCGATGATGCTATTATATATGGTAATCGATTCATCATCGCAGTTGGTATGGGAAACAGAACCCGAACCACATCCGGTACGCCCGATACTGAAATCGCAGGCATGCTCGATGAGGTAGTCGCGTTCGAAGACGGCAGAGTTGCAGCCATCCGCTTCGCGCTTGAGCACGAAGTTAGCGTAGCGCGATGGGTAAAGCCCCGACAGTACGATCTGTCCGTTGTTTACCGTCAGGCCGCTAACGAATTTAACTTTAGTACCGTAATCCATTTCCAGGCGGTAGGTATTTCCACTGGTGCCAGCGTCATCGCTGACGGTGAAATACAACTGACCGTCGGCGGCATCGCAAACGGTTTCGTTGGTCCAGGAAATGTTTTCAATGGTTAGGTCGCCGCAAACTGTTGAAGGCACGAGGCTTTCATCGGCAGCAGTGGTAACGCTCTGCGAAATCCCCAGCGTAGGAATCGCCAACAATAGTGCAAATAAGCACCATAGACGGTTCTTCGCAGCTGGTAAGGTGTAATGATTAACCATGGTTTAGCTTTGTGTTGTTGTGTCTTATCATTATCGGGCTAACCTGAGTTAGGCCCATATGCAATCAGGCTATCAGGGAATCACTAAAATTCCTTGATAGCTCACTGAACTAACCAAAAACTGTGTTGCTACCAATAAGCGGTAGCGTGTGTTACACATCAAACCCAAAGTGCGGAAGACCAGTACAGATTGGTACTGGTTTCTGAAGAAAGGAAAGATGTGTTGTTCAAAGTGTTTGTATACGTAGATTAACCAGATTATCAAAGCAATCTTGCTTGATAATCAAATCTAAAATCATACTATAAGGGGGAAATTGTGACGAGAAGATCGACTTTTTTTTGTCACGATGTAAAGATAATCGGAAATTTCATATTAACAAACCCACTTCAACCCAAATCGAATTAATTGTGACATTCAAAAATGATCAAAATACACATAGAAGTACTCCTCTACTATTAAAAAGCTAGTGGCGAATAGCACTACCCCCCTCGTTAAACTTAACAAAAACAACATTATTTAAGAAAGCAACCCATATTGCCAGGTAATCCTCCTTTGTGACACCGACGTCCAAACTATCAACATATGTGACATTTTTTTATTTAAAAAATAGCTCTATTTGAGCCCAAAACTGATCATATTTTCTAGTGCTAATCTATCGATAAAAAAGCGCGGGGCGTTTTCGGGCGTTTTTAAGCTTCTCAAGGGAAGATATCTTGTGTCACGTTTTCACCCATACATTATTCTACAGTACTAATCGGAGCCCCAATAAAGAGAAGGTATTTAAGCAACAATATATACGATGTTTTTTCATATGTATTACTGAACAAAGCTCATTTATCCAGGTTGAAGTGTAAAAAGGAACGCAAATCTCTCCGTCTAAGCTAGCTGTAGTAGCTGGCTAGCATTTCAACATATAGTAGTACTAGCGCTTCCTGATACTTGATTATATCTTTATAGAGTCACAGGGTGCTGTGATTTCTCTGGTAAGATACTGTAGTTTTGCCTCCATCGATCAACCTTATCTACCCGCTCATGTCAAACAAAAAAGCGCTTTCTGCCATCCAAATTGTCGTTTTCTTTCTCACTTTCTGTACCCTCTCAGTATCTGCTCAAAACTTTGAGGAGCTACCTTTCCAGCGATTGTCTCCTACGGAGATGCAATTGGATCTTGAGCTACTCTGGCAAGGGATTGACCAGTTTCATTCCGGTGCCTATTGGTACACTCCGCGGGACTCCATCAAAGGAGCTTTTGATGAAGTTCGCCTTCAACTGACAGACAGCCTTACGGTACTCGGTTTTCATCGTCTAGTGGCGCCATTAGTAGGTCTCACACGAGAAGATCATGCTGACATTCGATTGCCAGCTGACACGAAAAGGTGGGTTCTAAAAGAAGGGTTACTGTTCCCTTTTTCTATCGTCTTCCTCGATCGAAAAATGTACGGAGTTTGGGACGGCAGTGCTGCCGATAGCGACCTCCGTGGCCAGGAAATTTTAAGCATCAATGGCCAATCACCAACACAACTCGCGCTGCAATTAGGGCAGCTTTTTGCCTCTGACGGTTTCATTGAGCGCGTCAAGTTTTCCGATTTATCCGGATTCGACTTTAGCTATTTTCATTACCTGCAGTTTGGCCATATTCCAAGCTTTGAAATCAGCTACAGAGATGAACAGGGAGGCCTGGATACTATTCAGGTAAAGGCTCGGCCAATTCCGGAAATTCTCAGGCAAATACAAGAACGCTACACGAAAGAGGAACGAACAGAGCCGGAAGTAGATCCGCTTGATTTCAGGATTCTCAATGATAGCACCGCCTATTTAGCAGTACACACCTTTGATAGCGGTGATCTACGGCGAAGCAAGCGCGCCTCTAGTTATCGGGACTTCTTAGACAATTCTTTTGCCGCTATTGCCGAAGCGGGCATTCGAAAACTGGTGGTAGACGTGAGCCAAAACACGGGTGGAAATGAGGGTAACGAAAACTTACTCTACTCCTACCTGGGCGATAATTACCAAAAGTACAATAGGGTCAGAGCAAAGGCCCAGCGCGTCATCCTTGATAATGGCGTTGATCCACCTCAGAAGGCTCGGGTATTCTCTTTCTGGGAGCGATGGCTTCAACAAGCGCATGCCCGATGGCAGCTACGAACGCAAGCCAAATGCAGGCTTTGGACTAATGGCCTACAAAAAGGAGCCCGATCATAAGTATAACGGAGCTTTATTTGTCATGACCAGTCCATTGACTTACTCCGGCGGCAGCGAGTTTGCCAATATGGTTTACACTCAGGGCCGCGCTACCTTCATCGGAGAAGAGACCGGTGGTGGTTTCTTTGGCAACACCAGTGGTTATTCCTACGAGCTTGAGCTGCCTCACTCCGATATCACTGTTGATTTGCCGGCGCTTCAATTCGAAATGAATGTAGAAGGACTACCATTTGGAAGAGGTGTCATTCCGCACCAGCAAGTTATTCCAGATATTGAGACCTACCTACAGGGACCTGAAGCGGTTTTGGATTTCATGTTGGCTACTATTATCGGCAACTAGCAGGATTAGACTCAAGACGGATTGGGCATCGACACTTCCTTATCTAACATCCCCTAGAATGGGCCTATTCTCCGTATATCTTAATTTGTGGATTATTACGCAAGTTCTATTGCTCAAGCAGTAGTCATCTTGGCGAATTCGCTGAATACAAGCTCCCTGCCGTTGGATCAACCGCAGGATCAATACCTACCTGGCCCATTTTATTTATAACTACCTTGTCAATACCGGCCATTGAACTGCTGACTTACCGCCCCTCTTCAACCAACTGAATCCGCCGAAACAAGCACCAGCGAGTCTGTTGTTTGGGCGCTTAGATCTTTTTGAGATTTCCTGTTTTTGATGTTAGTGCTTTAAGGATGCTTTTATCGAACTGATATTCGATTATTAATTGTTGCTATCAAATCAATATGATGAAAACAACATCGCTACTTTTTCTAATTGCATTCTTCTGCTTCTTAACACCGCTCTCCGGACAATCTAACCAAGATTCCCTGCTACGGATATGGAATGACGAATCTCAAACTGTTGTCACCAGATTAGAGGCCATCAGTGCTATGCACCTCGACGAGGAAAACCTTCCAATTCTATCAGCGAATCCTGATACGGTCTTTCATCATGCTCAACTACAATATGATTTAGCGGAAGCCAATGGCCTTAAATATTGGATGAGCGATGCATTAAGCAAACAAGGCGGTGTTTTCTTAAGAAAAAATGACCACACGAAGGCTAACGAGTATTATGCGGAGGGTTTAGCCTTGGCAGAAGAAATAGGAGATAAAAAACTGATTGCTAAAAATTCTTTTAACCTCGGAACAATCCCCCTGAAAGAAGGTGATTTTGCATTAGCATTCCCCTATTTCCAACGAGCGACTAGGTTATTTGAGGAATTGGATGAAAAGAATTTGCAAGCAATGGCGTTGGCTAGTATGGCATTTTTATGTGCTCAGCAACAGGATTTAGAGCGGTCTAATGAATACTTAAAGGAAGCTATATCCATTCGTGAAGAAATAGCCAAAACAGATGACGGGTTTCGAAATAAGTGGATACTCGCAGGCATGAAACAAACACTTAAAACCAATGAAGCTCGATTGGTCCTATTAGATGAAAGCACAGACAGTATTGGAAAGGCTGAAGCAGCGCAAGAGATTAATATAGCAAAGGACTCTTTGTTTCTATTGGCGGCAGAAAGCGATAAAGCCTTTCCGCAAGCGAGTAAGAAAGAAGGCACTGAAAACACTCATCAAGTAGCAGAAGATGAAAAGGGGCAGCACTATTTTGGCACCGTCGCTTCATTGACCGCGCAGGCACAAACCTATCTTGATCAAAAGGACACCATCAATGCTATCCCTTATCTAGAGGAAGCACTATCCCTAGCTCAAAAAGAGGGAGAAATAAGCGCTGTGGGCTGGACGTCATACGCCTTATATCAATCCTATCGCGCTACTCGTCAGTATCGCAAATCATTGAACATGCTTAATCTAGCAGTGATAACTCGAGATTCCATTAATAGTATGGAAAATCAAAAAGCGGTTATCGAACTGCAAGTTCAGTCGGAGTATGAGAAGCAAAAGGCCATTGACGATCTTGAAAATGAACAAAAGCTAGCGATAGAAACGCAAAAGAAAGAAACCCAGCAAAAACTCTCGATCGCAATCGGGATAGGCTTGCTGTTGATTTCAATACTGGCTCTAGTGATTTTTAACCGCCTCAAGGTCACTCGCGAACAAAAGCGGGTAATAGAAGAACAAAAAAAGAAAGTAGAGCAATCCGAAAAGTACAAAGAACAGTTTTTGGCGAACATGAGCCATGAAATCCGTACGCCTATGCATGCGATTTCCGGGATGACCAATATCCTGGTGCGCAAGGAGCACCTTGATCATCAGGAAAAATTCCTGCAAGCAATTAAGCAGAGCTCTAGCAACCTTTTGGTTCTGCTGAATGATATTCTGGACCTTTCTAAAATCGAAGCCGGTAAAATTGACATCCGGAGCATTCCGATGAATCTACGAGAGGTAGTAGGGATAGTTACCGATTTATTAAAGGTAAAGGCCGAAGAAAAAGGGCTCTCCCTGCATACCAATTTAGCAGCCGAAATACCTGAATACGTTTATGGCGACCCTACCCGACTGAATCAAATACTGCTCAACCTGATTGGAAATGCCATCAAGTTCACCAACCAAGGATTAGTCTCACTTACTATAACTACCGAAAAGGAAAAGCTTCATTTTGCTATTCAGGATTCTGGAATTGGCATACCTGCTGATCGATTGGAAAAGATCTTCAAATCTTTTGAGCAAGTGAATGACTCTGTTACCAGAGCTCATGGAGGAACAGGCCTGGGCCTTACCATTACCAAGCAACTAATAACGCTCCAAGATGGAACAATTTGGGTAGAGAGCCAGGAAAATGTCGGTAGTACTTTCTTTTTTGAGTTGCCACTTATTTTGGTAGAAGCCGACAAAAAAATAGAAGCTCAGATCACGGACGATCAGCTGAAGGAAATGGCCGCTGCGCTTTCTGGACTTAAAATACTTGTAGTAGAGGACGATGAGCTCAACTCAATCATTGCTGGTGAAGACCTGGAGTATTACCTCAAAGAGGTACATATTGGTTATGCGGAGAACGGGCACGCAGCGGTCCGGGAATTTGAGATGGGCCAATACGATCTAATCCTCATGGATATTCAAATGCCGGAACTCAATGGTTATGATGCTACCCGAGCTATCCGTAAGATAGAAACCGCTAAAGGCGTTGAACGCCCTATACTGATCATTGCGATGACGGCTAGCTTATTAAAATCTGAAATCGACAATTGTTATGCTGCCGGAATGAACAATTATATCCCTAAGCCTTATAAACCGGAGGAGTTGATTGGGGCTATATATGAGGAGGTGAAAAAGTAAGGCCAAACTCCGTGAGGGAGTTTGACCTATAAATAAGAGTTATTAATAACATTACTTCAATTTAATAACCCATCGCTGGGAATCATCATTTTGAGCTGGGCGGGTCACAGCCGAGAAATCATTTCCTGAGTTTTCACTTGCATCCAGATATTGGCCATTGCACTTTTGTTGGATAGTATAAGTATCATTACCCAAAGGTAAAATGATCCATCGCTGGGAATCGTTATTTTGAGCTGATCGGGTCACAGCCGAGAAATCATTTTCTGAGTCTTCATGTGCATCCATATATCGGCCATTGCTCTTTTGTTGGATAGTATAAGTATCATCACCCAAAGGTGAAATGATCCATCGCTGAGAATCGTTATTTTGAGCTGGCCGGGTGACAGTCGAGAAATCATTTGCTGAGTCTTCATGTGCATCCATATATTGGCCATTGCTCTTTTGTTGGATAGTATAAGATTTACTTTCACCACCAAGTTGGATTATTCTCTGGATGGAGATGTTTACTTCTATTGTTTGCTTATCGCCACTATAGTCTTCTTCTAGTGTGATTGGATTTAGCATAGTTTTTTGACCTGGAAGCAAGTCTCTATAAATAGATGGAAAAATCTTTTCCACTTTTATTTTAAATGGGTCATTATTGCCGTCGACTCCATCATACTCAGATAAATCTAGCTCTATTTCTATGAACGAAGAAGGAATCATATCCGATCCAATGAAGAAATCTTTATAATGTTTAGCTTGAGGGCCGTTTTGAATATTGAAAATTTCTACAAAATTATTATTCAATGTAGAATAATCATATCTAACATCTTGTACATTACCAAAGGCGCAAGATTCTGAAACATCTGACTTCCGATACCAAAGCAAGGAATTGGCAGCTGTTTGCAGATACATATTCTTAGCACTAATATTAATAGATCCGATCACTTCTAGTTCACTACCACCTTCCTCTCCCATATCTACCACTTTAAATGATTGAACAGTTACTCTATATTGGTGAACGCCTTCTGGAATGGGGGTAGGGTCTGCTATCCCATTCATTGGTGAAATTTCATACCAGTCTTCTAAGGTAGTCGTTTTAGAACTGGCTAGGCCTATAGCATTGGCTATGGAACCTGGGTTTTCTACTAATTCACCAGCTGCATTAAATGCCTGCTTTGCAGCCAAATAAGCTTGTTCTGCGGCTTTTGCCAATTCATCTAATAATCCACCGGCTAGATCTTCCAGTTCGTCAGCAACTTCATTTGCGATCGACACTGCCAAATCATCGATATTCTTCAAATCTTTAATGCTTAGAGTAACCTCAGTATCAGGGACATCGAAGCCTATAACGGTAACCTCCACTCCTAGCGTTATACTACTGTTTTCAAGTTCCGACAATTTAGAAGTAGCAGCGATTGTTATATTTTCAATAGAAAAAGTTTCTAAGGCCGCGCCGATGAATAGAGCTGCTTCAGCACCTAATTCGCCACGAATTAGATCTTCGATCTTGTCATCAAGATTCTGGGTGATTTTACCGCTTAAAGTAAATTCCGAATTTTTAAAATCTGTAAAATCTTCAGCGGACATAGTCAATTCTGCTTCGACGAAGCCTAATAAACTTCCATTGGTTGTAGCTGACAATAAGGATGGCGTAATTGTAACTTCAGATTCAGATTCTATACCAAGTAAATTGACCTTTCCGTTAAATTTGCCTCGCTTGCTACTAGGATTGAGCTCAAATGCAGCTCCTTTTTCATTTTCAGTTCCTTTCAAACTAAAATATGTTAGACCACCTGATTTTATATCAATTATATCCAACTCACCTGACATCCCCAATACGCCTTGCGTAGAGCTTACTTCGATAGTACCTCCCAGTCCAAATATATCCGCTGAGCCTCCGACATAAGCAACTGATGGCCCATTGGTAGCTTCAATTTTAGTTCCTATATACAATTCAGTTATATTGACTTTAGGAATACCGAACGCATTGTCCCATACTTCTCCAGGTGTATTTCCAACTTGATTTAACGATATTCTGCCCTCCAGCGAGGGTGGTGAAATCTTGGTATCTAAAGATGATGCAAATCTCAATATTGGAAATTCACCTCCAAAGTCAGAAATTATGTTTCCGGTCAACCCGATTGATGCGTCGGAAAGATTAAGCTCCAAGGCAATTCCGTTAAAATCTAGAACAGAAAATTCAAACCTACCTAAAGGATATGAAAGGGTAGGTAAAGTGACTTGATTCGTTAAGCTTTCGGTACAAGCAAACGTTTTTTGACCATTAAGGCCAGGTATAGCCAACAGACCTAAAAAATCTTTCAGCGGACCTGGTAAAGAACCTGTCCAATATAGATTTAAACCATTTTGAGCTTTTACACTTGAAAGCAAGTCCTCCAGAGAGGAATCTTCCTCTTCTGGATGAGAAGAATATATTAATGTAAAACCGCTAAGAGCACTATTTACATCTTGAAGACCGATCATATTACCCAGATTATTAGGCCGTATACCAATCATATACCCGCCGTCTTTTTTGCCTGATATTTCCATTTGACCCAGTCCGGTTGTCATGGAGGCAGTAAGCCGTTCGTCAATTGGATCAAGTATCATAGTTAGGTTATCAATGGTGCTACCTGTAAATTCAGATGGCAAACCATTGCTACTTAACCCAATTCCTTGCAGTAACTGCCCTATCGTTACATCGATCAAGGTTCCGGTAACTTGAACATTGCTATTATCAATCTCGGTAGAAAAAATCGCACTCAGATTAATTCTTGTTCCGCCTGCTAGATCAACATAACCTGATACTGTGAAGTTTGGGTCAGTGCCTTCCACCTTAAATTCATTGATACTAAGGTCACCAGGAAAGATACTCTGGACCGTATTTATGACCGTATTTTGAAAGCCTGCTGCAGCCGTGGAAACATCATGTGCTTTTTGCCCAAACACCTCCACTTCAGCTAAAGACAAATAACCGGTACCACTTAAGAAAACTCGAACATAACGGCCACGACTATCCCCCGAAAAAGCACGAACTGGATTTTCCGCATAAGGTATATTACTTGCGAAGGCCTTACCTCCGGAGTTGTCTGTGAAGGGTGTCTCAGAAACAAGAATTGTAAAATCGTCCAATCGCTCTGCACAACAGTCTGTCCTGTTATACAGTGTGATGTCTGTAATATCATAGACCGCTCCTAAATCTACTTGCCACCAAGCTCCAGGGTCATTATTGGTATGTGTTATGGAAGCATTGTAGTAGTTACCATCGGTATTGCCATCTACTGCCTTATCTGCTATTCCTCCCCAATCCGAAGACTGTGTTGCTGTTTTGTTCAGAGCAATGTTTTCCTGTGCATGCAGCGTAAAAGAAGAGAAGAGATAGAAAACGAAAATCAATAAGAAGTCTTTCATTTTAGATGGATTTATGAGTTAACGTAATAGGATTAAGAAAACTAGCCTGGGGCTCAAAATCGAAGCTTCATCTGCCATCGATAAGTTGAAATTAGGCTCGAACTGAGCTAGAGTCAAAAAACCTTTCCCCAGCGGTAAATATTTTGACCCATCGGTAGATAAAAGGAGTTTTGACCGATGGGACAGCCGATCGGTCAAAAGGAAAGGGTGGCTTAAGAATTATGTCTAACTTGTTGAAAAGGAGAGAATAAGACCCCTACAATAGAAAACTCGTTCTACCATGGAGATAAAATGGCAAGGCACGTACATTGATCCAGAAAATCTAATTGAAATCTCCCATGGAGATAAAAGACGGTTATTGAAATACTTGAATCGGTTTCAGGAATTGATCCCCGAACGAATAGCGGTATTGGAGGAAAGCTTGAAAGTAAATGATCGAAAAATGATCCGTCAAATTGTTCACAAAATGGGGCCTCAGCTCCAGTTCTTTGGGGTCAAAGACACAGCGCCTTTTGTACGGCGGCTGGAATTCGAGTATGAAACAATCCCCTACGACCAATTGAAAGTATTGATTGAAAGCTTCCTGAAAAAAATGGATGCGGTACAGCAAGAGGTAGCCATGATTATTAAATCAAACTTCTAATGGCTCAACAAAAGATAAGGTGCATAGTCATTGATGATGACCTGTTTATACATGATTTGATGGAGGACAAATTCGACCGTCATTTCCCAGACGTTGAGTTGCTGGCTATGGCTAGCAGTGGCGCGGAAGGGTTGGAAAAGATTAAAGCACATCAACCAGATTTGGTTTTCCTAGACGTAGAAATGTCTGACATGACTGGTTTTGAAATGCTGGCTCAGCTGGAAGCGATTCGTTTTCAAACGATTTTCATCACTACTTATAGCCACTACGCCATTGAAGCCATTCGCTTCAATGCATTAGACTATCTGGTGAAACCCATAAAACTCAACGAATTAAAACAAGCAGTCAGGAGATACAAGAACAACATTGAAAAGTTCAAGGTATTAGATAGAGTACAGCAGGCATTGATCAATCTAAAAACAAAGAAAGTTTCCGATCAGACGCTTGTGTTGCAAACTCATGAAAAAGAATTACGGATCACTTTAAAGAATATAACCTACCTGGAAGCTGCTCGCAATTACAGCTACATTCATCTATCCGGCAACAAGAAAAACCTATGCACCAAGACCTTAAGCAACCTGGAAGGGCTGCTCAAAGACAAAGGCTTTTTCAGGTGCCACAAGTCCTTTATGGTCAATAGAATTCATATCCTTTCTCTTGAAAAAAACAATATGATCGTCCTCTCAAATGGAACAGAAATCCCTCTAGCCCGGAGAAAAAGGGACGCTTTCAAGGAATGGTTTGACGTTTAATTGAAGAGAAGCTCAAGCGGCAGCTTACACCTCAAATCAATCACTTCAGTTTTATCAAATCCCTTATTGGAGACCACAAAAAAAGTGCCGCCAGAACACGTCTGGCAGCACCTCACCAATTTGCCTATTTGAATCTTTAAGTACCTAGACCTAGTACTTGTTATCGTTTAGAGCTTGACCATCTTACGACTCAACTGTCGGTCTCCGAGCAATCGCCGGTGGTAGCCAAACGCCGAAACTGTGTAGTATTGCTCAGTGTTGAGGGGTCATAGTTTAGTCCAGTAGCACCAGCAATATCATTCCAGTTGCCGCTCGTACCAGGACGCGATTGCCACTGGTAGCTCACACTGATATCAGAATCAGCCGCTGTGCCAGTGATTTGGTTCGGGTCAAAAGCGCCGCAGTTAGACTGATCGCCACTGATCGTACCAGGGTCAAAGCTTACACAATCCAGGCACTCAAAGTCCAAAGCTACCATACCAGCAATCACATAGGATTGTCCATTTTGGTTAGCAGATACCGGACAAGAGTTACTGCTTCCCGTTGGTGATTCCACCTCCACGGTAATCGTGGTAATATTGCCAGGTACATCATTCAGTACCAGCTGAGGTATAGCCAAGCAACAAGGACCATACGCCGCATCGGGTTGATACAACTGGTAGAAAGCACTAACGCTACCAGCGGTAGCAGTGATATTTAGGATACGACAGTCAGTAGTCACCTCGGAAACGGGAAGATCGAGAACGATATCACGAGAGGTGAAATCTTCCGGGATGGTCAGGTTGAAAGTATAGGTATCATGATAGCCACTACGACTAGTGAAAGTACCAGAAGAAGCATTCGAGTTGGCCACGTTGCGGAAAGCGTAAACTACGATCGACTGCAGGTTATTCTCATTGCTGTAATCGACATAGGTGATCTCTGAAGCGGATCCCAAGATGAGTCCGCGATAAATCTTCACATTGCTACTGGTGCCCGGTGGCGTGTAGCCTGTCATGTTGTAGAAGTTATTGCTATCGTCCTGGATCGTAACGGAGCTCCCAGGGTTGCCACCCTTATAAACGATCTCTACTGCGTATTGGAAGATGTTTGACGGGTTTGGGATGGAGATCACAGACGTCTCATCGCCATTGGTACCCGCACCATAAAAATCAACATCGACACCATCGTCACAGCTGTAAGACCAATCTGATGGTTCAGGTACGTCCGTACCGCTTACAATTTGGAAAGTGATACTCTGGGTATTACAAACACTGCCGGTACCATTACTTCCGCTGTAAATAATAGCTTCGATGGTATAAGTGCCAACACCCGCATTCCAGTTTGCACTGCCGCTAGGGTAATTGTAGGGCGAAGCATTTTCAGTTGCCGTACCTGTTTCAGTTCCACTTACATTGATAACCATACTACCTACCGTTCCGGTAGTAAGTACTTCTAGGCGGAAGTTGTTTGGCAACAAGTTTTCATTCAACACCAGTCCGTCAGTAATAGTGATGTCGTTACTGCCACCGGTATCTTCTAGTTGAAAGTCAATAATAGCCCCCGTATTATCATTAACGATAGTGAGGTTAAATGGTCCTGTTACACAGGTACCATTGTCGTTGCGTACCTCAACGGAGTACGTGCCAGCTTGCAAGTCATCAAAAGTATTACTTGACTGCCAAGCCTGACCGTCCAGGCGGTATTCATAGCTTCCGGTTCCGCCTTCTGCGGTTACTTCAATTGAACCTCCTGTTCCACAAATGGCGTTGGTGGTTGAAAAACTTGCACTAATTGCGCATTCTTCGGCGCAGGTACTCTGCAAGAAGGGCTGAATACCTGCCTGATCAGGGACATAGATAATTACTCGCTCATCGGCACCAGTCAAGTTACTAGCAGTCACCGCAGAGATAGCGGAATTACAGAGCGTGTTACAGGTGGAATACGTGCCGGTTACATACCAGATGGCACGGTTGATCTCTACCTGGCTATAACCATCATCTTCTCCATTACAAATGATCCAGTTCATGCGCTCTCCTTCAAGCGCCGTGTATCCTGCATTTTGAGCACCTACCACTCTCGTAAACGTAACCTCACCATAATCATAACCTTGGCCAGGAGTCGGCTCAGTAAGGTTAAAGTCAGCACAGTATACCCGAATAGAAGGTTCTACCGTACAGTCATCAGCCACGTAGGAGATACAACCGAGATAATCATCATCAGTAAAGATGTAAGTTTCGGGTGTCAGGTTAGCGCGATCAATTGTAATGGTCTGAGGGTCGCAGTTGGTATAGTCAAAAGTGCCAGTGCCGCAAGGAGAGCTTGAACCGCTACCGGCATTGTAGTTCTGAGTAATTTCTGTAGCGCTCAGATCTTTACTATACACGGCTACCAGGTGCAATTCACCCAACCAGCTGCGGTCATTGGTTAGCTCATTAGCTAGTGCAAATTGATAACTCGCCCAGTTGGAAAAGTTTCCTAGGCGAGTTCCGCTATATACTTCACTTCCGTTAACGTAGATTTTTTCTTGCCCAGCGCTATTGCGCACAAACACTACATGCTGTAGCGCACCCGCTACAACTTCACTTCCGCTGGAATAAACATCAGGTGCACCATTGTTGGAACCGCCATTATTCGTCCGCAAACGCATCGCGTAATCGGCGTTCTCCTGCCCAAGCGTGAAGTTCCGCTCTCCTGTATTGGCCGAAAGCGTAACGATTCGAGCGGGGCCATCCTGTGTGGTGTTAGCAGGTTCGACCCAAGCCTCGACGGTAAGTTCGTTGGTAGACTGTAAATTGCTGATGAGAGAGCTGGCGTTGCCAGAGCTCGCCAAAGTAGCGTTGCTATTGATGGACAGACCTCCACCACTAATCCAGCTTGTGTTACCTGGATTATTGATCGTAAGGTCTAAACTTCCAGCCTGGTCGTAAACAACTGAGCCACTACCTTCCTGAAAGGTATAAAGTGACTGTAGCTGGTCCGTTACCCGTTGCGCCACCAGGGATGGAATCAAAAACCCTAGATTTAAAAGCACGATACAGACAAGGGCTTTGGTAGACGAGTAGCTGTGACTCATTGTTCAAAGTGTTTGCGTGTTTGAGTGTTCATAGTGCACCAAAGTGCCAATACAAAAGCAGGCCTCAGTAAAGCCGATTTACTGAAACTCAAGCGCCAAATGGCGACTAAGAGCGTGTTGGGAAATTTTATAATGCCG